>Ga0194134_10002209_pt1 | contig 23617 bp, 16 predicted proteins | sample TA2KigOff0mmetaG_FD_148602 | JGI IMG/M metagenome (GOLD analysis project Ga0194134, IMG submission 148602) | Freshwater microbial communities from Lake Tanganyika, Tanzania - TA2015056 Kigoma Offshore 0m | ecosystem: Environmental > Aquatic > Freshwater > Lake | place: Tanzania: Lake Tanganyika... | reverse complement strand
GCCTATGTGACCCCGGATAGTCGGATTGTCGGCCACTGTCAGACCTCCTATCTCCTCGCGCTGGGGTTTGACCTTCTACCCGCCCGACTCCGACCCGCCGCTTTCCGGCATCTGGTGGATCTGATCTTGGCCCGCAACGACCACCTGACGACGGGCTTCCTGGGGACTCCGTTGCTCTGCCCGGTCCTGACCCGTTTTGGCCGGACTGATCTTGCTTACCGTCTTCTTCTGCAGGAAGATTATCCATCTTGGCTCTACCCGATCAAAAACGGGGCCACCACGATGTGGGAGCGTTGGAACAGCTACACGAAGGAGCACGGCTTCGGCGATGTCAGCATGAACTCCTTCAACCACTACGCCTATGGAGCCGTGGGAGAATGGATGTACTCCGTGATCGGCGGCATCCGCCCGCTGGCGCCCGGCTTCAAAAAAATCCTCTTCGCGCCAGAGCCTGGCGGCGGACTGACCGAGGCGGCCACTTCCCTGCAAACCCCGCACGGTTTGGCCTCCTGCCGGTGGAAGCTACGCGGCTCTCGTCTCTCGGTGGATCTCTCCGTTCCTGCCGGGGTTCAGGCCGCCCTCCAGTTGCCGGGTCGTACACCCAAACCGGTAAAGCCTGGCCACTCCCGCCTAAATGCGTCCCTTTGAATGGTTTCACCTCTTTAAAAAACCAGCAGAGAGTCGAATGGAGAACTTCCTATCTTCCTGCCTCCATCTGGCTTGTGATAGGTAAGCTTCTCTGGGACGTTACGGAGCATGAAATATCCCTACCTTATGCTGTTGGCCTTCCTCGGCGCCTTGGGGATTTCCGTGGCCGAGGATAAAACCATGACCAAAACCCCCTCCAACTTTGGCGAAGATGTCACCTTCCTGAAGAAGCACACCGAAGTGCTGGTCCTGCGTCAGGGAGACGCCGCCGTGGCCTTGGCCCCTGCCTATCAGGGACGGGTGATGACCAGTTCCGCCACCGGCGATGCCGGCACCAGCTACGGCTGGCTGAACTATAAGCTCATCTCCCAGGGAGTTCTCAAGGGCGAGGCCGCCGCCGGCAAGCTCGAGGCCAAAATCCACGTTTTCGGCGGGGAGGAACGCTTCTGGCTCGGCCCGGAAGGCGGCCAGTTCGGCATCTACTTTGCCCCGGGGGCGAAGTTCGATTTCGACAACTGGAAAACCCCGCCGCCGATCGATACCGAACCTTTCCAGGTGGTCTCCTCCGATCAAAATCGCGCCGTCTTTTCCGCCTCGTTTGCCGTCACCAACCAGTCCGGCACGGCCTTCGACCTGGCCGTGGAGCGGACTGTGCGCCTGCTTGGCGCGGAGGAACTAACCAAAGCGCTTGGCGTCAAGATTCCCGCTGGCCTGCCTTTCGTGGCCTATGAGACCAGCAACCGCCTGACCAATCGCGGCCAAAAGAAATGGGAGCCTGCCACCGGGCTGCTCTCCGTCTGGATTCTCGGCATGTACAAGCCCTCCCCTTCCACGGTGATGGCCATCCCGTTCCGCGAGAACGCCACCGGCCCGAAGGTGAACGACGCCTACTTCGGCAAAATCGCCGCGGACCGCCTGAAAATCGGCAAGGGCGTGGTCTTTTTCAAGGGGGACGGGGCCTCACGCGGAAAGATCGGCATCCCCCCGGGACGCGCCACCGGCTTGGCCGGCAGCTACTCCCCGGATCTCGGCGCCCTCACGGTGGTTCGCTGCGACCCGCTGCCCTCAGAGGGGAAATACGTAAACTCCATGTGGGAGCAGCAGAAGGATCCCTATGCGGGCGACCTGATCAACGCCTACAACGACGGCTCTCCCGCCCCCGGCCAACCTCCGCTCGGTCCGTTCTATGAATTGGAAACTTCGTCCCCCGGCGCGGGACTGAAACCCGGCGCCAGCCTGACCCACCGGCAGATCACCGCGCACTTCGCCGGCGAGCCCAATCTCCTCGATCCCATCGCGGCACAAATTCTCAGGACCAACCTCGCGGAAATCCGCAAAGCCTTTGGCGGACCCAGCAACTGAGCGGTCGGTGCCAAACCTCCGCAACCGATCTTCCCTCATCCCTATCAAGTCCATGAGCCCGTCCGCCCGCCCCCTGCCTGAATTTGTCAATCCACCCAACGAATTCCGCCCCTGGCCCCTGTTCGTACTAAATGACGAATACCTGCCAGGTTCCGGCGAGGCGCGCCTGACCGAGCTTCTCGAAAACCTGGCCCGAGTCGGTTACGGCGGCGTCTTCCTGCATCCGCGACCCGGACTGATCACGGAATATCTCTCCCCGCGCTGGTTTGAAGTCATTCGCCACTGCATCACCGAGTGTCGGCGCCTCGGCCTCGTGCCGGCGCTGTACGACGAGAACTCCTACCCCAGTGGATTCGCCGGTGGCCACGTGCCGGCGCTCGCGCCCGAGACGGTGGTGCAGTACGTGATCCCAAAATTTGGAACTCTTCCCGAGGCACCGCCGGCGGATGCCGTGGCCCTTTACCGAACGGAGAAAAATATTCCCGTGGAACGAATGCCCGCCCCATCCCTCCCCGCCGGCTCCTCCTGGTGCGCCTTCGTGTTCGAGGCCATGGCCCCAATGCCTTGGCATGGCGGCTTCGCCTACACCAGCTTGCTCGATCCGAAGACGGCCGAAATCTTTCTCCAGACCACTTACCAGCGTTACCGGGACGAACTGGGGGAGAAGGATTGGAAATCCTGCGCCGCCATCTTCACCGATGAGCCCCATTTACCCGCCGATTCCCACGGCCCGTGGGGCAAGGGCCAGCACTGCAGTCCGCTGCTGTTGGAGGAGTTTCGCCGCCGGCGGGGATATCCGCTACAGGAGAAGCTCGCCGACCTTTATTTCCCCTCCCCGACCAGCGCCGCCACCCGTTTTGATTTTTACGAGACCCTCCACGAGCTGATGCTGGAAAATTTTGCACAACCGTTGGCCGACTGGTGTACCCGGAATGGAATACCCTCCACCGGCCATTACCTCGAGCATGACTGGCCCTGCCCCTACGCCACCCCGGGTCATATTCATCTCCTCTCCAAGATGGACTGGCCCGGGACGGACTTGCTGGAAGGTTTCGTCCTTGAGGGGCACGAATACGGCGATCCCCAAAATTTCGATGCGGCGGGCCCCGGCACCGAGCCCCATGCGCTCTACTACCTGAAGCAGGTCCAGTCCGTGGCCGAGCAGTTCCGAAAAAAGCGTGTCATGGACGAGTGCTGGGGGGCCGGAGGCCACGACTCCACCCCGCTTGATTGGCTGCGGATTGGTCGCTTCCTGGCGGTGCACGGGGTGAACCTTTTTGTCCCCCATTACACCACCACGACCATCCGCGGGGCCCGGAAAAACGACCACCCCCAGTTCTTCAGTGAACACAGCCCGTGGTTCGAAGCCCTCGGCCCGCTTAACGCCGAGCTCGGCCGGCTCTCCTGGATCGCCTCGCGGGGAATCTCGCGGCAACGGATCCTTCTCATCGATCCCCTCACCACGGCCTATGGTTTGGCCGACAAAGCCGACTGCCTCAGCGGAGAAGGTCACCACGAAGCAATCACCGACCCCATGAGCGTGTTCGAAGGCACCCAGCGCTCGGTAACCAGCCTCCGCAAAGCAACCGGTGACTTTGCCCAGACACTCTCGGATGCTCAGGCGGACTTCGACATCGGCGATGAGTACGTGTTGGCGGATTCGGGCAAGGTGATCGGAAAACAGCTGAACCTCGGCCACCAAAATTACGATCTCGTGGTGCTGCCACCCGGCCTGGCGAATCTCCGCAGGGCGACCTTGGAGCTATTGCAGAATTTCGCCAAAGACGGCGGTAAGATCTTCGGGATTCGACCTGCCGACCCCCGTCTGGATGGTCGCACCAGCGATTGGCCTGCCCAACTCCCTGCTCAATGGGTTGCCAACCCGGAGAAGCTGGCCCAGGAGGTGCTCCGGCAAATTCCTCCCCGACTGAGTTTTGACCCGGCCCCGCCGGCCGGCGTGGCCCACCAACGGAGGGAGGGCGAAGACGGCACGTACTACCTCATCGTGAACTCCTCTCCCAGAGACTGGACGACCCGCGTGGCCGTTCCCGAGGCTGGCGCCATCCATTGGCTCAAACCAGAGACAGGTGAAATCGGGATCTGTGATGGCAAGATCCATGTTGCCGCCGAATCGGCTGGGATCCTTTGGGTGATTCCCGGCACCGCCGGCACTGAAAAAGGGCCGGCGCCGAAAGCGGTTATAGCACGGGGTGGATCTCCCCTCGGCTTTTTGGAAGCTCGCCCGCTGGAACCTAACATTCTGGTTCTGGACACATGTGCCGTGGAGGTCCGCGGGGAAAACTTTCCCCGTCAATTGGTCTACGAATCCAACCGGATCTTCTGGAAAAAGAACGGCATGAAAACCAACGGTTGGGCCGCCACCGTCCAGTTCCGTAATCAGCTCTTGGCCGCCAACGCCAAAATGCCGGCCGAGAGCGGCGGAATCGCACGCTACCCCTTTCTCATCGAGACCGGCACGGATCTCAGCCAGATCGACCTCTGTTTTGAGTGCCCTGAATTTTGGCAGGTACGCGTCAACGGCAAGGCCGTGGATAGCCGCAAAGGCTCGCGTTGGTTGGATTGCCATATCACCCGGTTGAAAGTCGGTACCCTCCTCCGGGAGGGGGAAAATCTGATCGAGTTGACCGGCAAGCCTTTCGATGTTCGCCAGGAGATCGATCAGATTTATCTGCTCGGCTCTTTTGCCCTGCGCCCGGATCAACCGGGATTCGTGATGATTCCCTTCTCCCAATCGTTGGGTCTAGGCTCCTGGAAATCCCAAGGACTTCCCTTTTACGATCGAAAAGTTGCCTACCGTTTCCGCCGCCCGCAGGAAGCCGGGCGGGTGGTTCTCTCCAAGTCCGATTGGCATGGCAGCGTGCTCGAGTTCAGTTGCGGCCAAAAACACGTCCAGACGTACGGGCCCAACCTGGAGGTGGCCTTGGCCGACCATGATCCGGAGGAAATCACCCTCACGGTCACGGGACTGCCGCTGAACCTCCTGGGTCCATGGCATAAGCCCTCCTTTTTACCCAAACACGGGTGGGCGAATTTCTGGCATGGTGGCGATGTGCCCAACGTTCCTCAGGCGGGACAAGATTACCACCTACTGGATCTCGGTCTTTTTTCCGCCCCACGCTGGATTCCCGCCCACATTTGATTCGGACTCTTTCCTTACTTTGATTCAAACTGTCTCCAGTGATAGAGTGTCCTAAATGGCTTCCGTCACCAAGCGAGCGACCCTTCAAAGTGTGGCCAAGAAGGCCGGAGTGGCGATCAGCACGGTCTCCAGCATCCTGAACAACCGGCCGGACTCGTGGTCCTCCCAGAAAACTCGGGACCGGGTGCTCGCCGCCGCGCGGGCTCTGGATTACCGACCCAACCGGATGGCCCGGGCCCTGCGAACGAACCGTTTCCAAGCCGCCACCCTGATCGTGCCGGACCTGACCAATCCCCTCTTCGCCATGTTGGCCCGATCCATCCAGCGCCACTTGGAACAGGCCGGCTTCGCGCTCCTGATTGAGGACACCGAATTCCATGCGGGGAGGGAAGAAAAAGTTCTCCTGGACGTGGCCTCCCACAATACGGACGGCCTAATCCTCATCCCGACCATTGACCCCGCCGTGTACGCCCCACAGCTAGAGGAACTACTACGCATCTTACCGGTGGTGCTTATTTCCACACCCGTCCCGAAATGCCACATCGACACCTTGCAGCCGGGATGGAAGATCAGCATGCGCAAAGTCATCGAGCATTTGACCTCCCTCGGCCACCGTTCGATTGGCTTTATCGACTCCCTGGCCAACTTCGGTGACTTTCTTGACCGAGTCGCGATCTTCCGGGAAGAGTTGGATCGAGTGGGTCTGCGGCTCGAGGACAAAAATTGGATACGTTGCCGGCACGATGCGGCCGAAGCTCGGGTGGCGGCGGGCCGATGGGCTTCGGAAACCACTCATGGCAACCGAGCCACCGCATTCTGCTGCACCAATGATCTGACCGCCATCGGCAGCATCCGGGGGTTTTTGGATGCGGGCCTGTCCGTCCCCGAGGACGTCTCGGTAGTGGGATTCGACGATATCCCGATGGCTTCCTATCTCCCCCGCCCCCTTACGACCATCGCGCAACCCGTACCCCAAATGGCCGCCGCCGCCAGCCAGACCCTTCTGGAACGGATCAGTGGTAAACTGCAAGGCCCAGGCACCCACCAGATCTTACCCACCTCCTTGGTGATCCGCGAAACCACCGCGGCCCCACGCACCCCAGGCTCCTCCACCCGCTAGTTTTTTCGGGCTCGGCGCAACGCGATGCCGCTCAGGGTCGTGTCCGGCGTGTCGATCCGATTACAAATACGCACGAGGCAGGGTCCCTGAGGACGAAAGCGCAGGACCCGTCCCCCTTGAAAATCCCGCACCACAGAGAGTGGCAAGACCAGATGGCGCCCCGGTTCTGAAAATACCTCGACGGATAGAATCATCCCCTCCCCGCGCGGGTCATTAAAATAAAGCGCGACTTCTTCGATCTTGGAAAATTCGCCAAGAAGCCGAACCCTCACGGTTTGCTGGCAGGGACCTGGACCCCGGCCGCGCAACGCTCCTCGCAGCAGCGGGGATTTTTCATCCGCGTTGGGCCAGTGTTCGCGGCGGGAAAGCCCGTTGTGGACGGTGCATTCAATGGGTGGGGTCACCGGGGCTTGGGGTCCCTTCTCGATGTCCGCGAGAATCTCCACACCGCTGGTTTCCAGGCAGCCTCCGGTCACGTCGCCATCCGGCCGTGCCGCATAGGCAATCCATGCCCAATCGTCGTTCAGAGGAGCGGCCGGATCGCCGTCGGGCAGCCAATCCCACTCATATCGGGGCTTGATCGTGGCAAAAGAAACGGTCGGCGTACGGTTCGGTTCGGCCAGGACATGCCGGCCGGACTCAAGCGTTTGCCCGGTCGGGCCAAGCCCGTGAACTCCCACGGGAAGATCAACCCGGATGGACCGACCGTCACGCTCGACATGAATCTCGCCGACCGGAGTTGGCACCGTACCACGACACTCCCCGGCCAGACCGCTGGATGGAGCGATTTTTACCGTGGCGAATCCGGGGGCCGCCGGCATCACGCCGAGAACGTGATCGCTCAGCCAGCGCGCCGGACCGGAACTCCACGGATGGCATAAACTGGTGAACCCTTGAGTCCCGCAGAAGATCGGATCGTTGGGCTGCAGGCAATCGACCCATTCGGCGCGGAAACTCTCCCAGAATGTGGTCGCCCCCAGACGCAACATCCCGCCCCAGCACCGATTCAGCAACGTGGCGGCCTCGACCCATTTCCCCGCCGCCGCCATGGCCTCAAGGACAAAGAAGCCGTTGAAGGGCGAGTAGGAGACGGTTCGGACGGGATCCCGGTACAGGCGCTCTGCGAGGGCCTCGCGCTCCCGCGGATCGGAGATGGCCCCGGCTAACAGGGCTTCGGAGCCATCATGGAGGCCAAGCTCCCCGGAATCGGCGCTGCGGAGACGATCGACGGTGCGGATGGTTTCCTCCGCTGCCCGCCTGACGGATTTCTCAGCCGAAGGGGCAGGCAGGTGGTCCAGAAGGCAAAGAACCTCACGTGCCGCCCGCCTCGCGAGGTAGCGGTAGTAACGTAGATTTCCAGGCGGGGTATCCTCGACAAAGGCTCCAAACCGGTCGTCATGCCCGCAGAAGGCGCGGTACCCCAGAAAGTCAGGGCTGTCCGCAACTTGGCAGGCGCGTTCCAGTTTCGCCGCCACCCGCGGAAGCTGCCGCTCCCAGCAGGTCCGGTCCCCAGAGCGAAGAACATAGTCCGCCAGCAAGCGGATCCAGTGAAGCGCGTAGGTTTCAATGCCGTTGTCGTCGTCCTGCATCCGCTCGGTATTCACACGGATCAGGTCGAAGTTGCCGAAGGCGACCAGGGATGCGGCCTGGGTGACCAGGGCATCGCCGGTCCACGAGTGACGGTCACCGCGATCGATCAAAATAGAGCCGACATGATCAGCGAGAAGATTGAGTTTCACCGCATAGGCTCCGGTCTCCCAGATCCGGTCCAAGAGCGGCTGACTGCTGGCGAAGGAGCCGCGATAGATGGCAGGCTTGGTCTGACACATCAGGCGCAGGTTGCGCAGATGCCACGGTTTTCGGCAGGCGCTCACCTCAATCCACCCGAAGCGGACCCCTTCGTAGAGCAGATCGTTCAACTGCAACCGCCAGGTATTCGCCCCTGCTTTGACGGGGGCGGCGGTTTTGCGCCGATTCGGGGGGCCGATGTTGACCACGCCGGGCTGGTTGTATTCGCTGATCGAGAGTCGCACCTCCCCATTGAGGTCGTCGCTTTCAAACTCCAGCCAGCCGGCCGACTCCACGCCAAAATCCAGCCGCAGGCGGCAAGGTCCTTTTGACTTCAGGACGGATCCGGGACGGCTCAGGGTGTCCAGCCCTTCGATTTGGCCCAACTCCAACGCCGACGCCACCGGGAGGACCGCGTAACACTGCAGCGGTTCGAGGGGATCCCCCAGAAAACGTGCGTCCCAGACGTAACCGCGGAGCGGATCGGGAGAGCGGCTAAAATCCCCTTCCTGCCACTTACCGCCGTGAAAATAGGAATAGAAAGGTGGTGCGGCCTCTGCCGGCATCTCCTTCAGGACCGTGGGACGACGAAAAGGGGGAGGATCCCACGGCACCGAATCGCAAGCCCGGGGCCGGGATGGATGGGCCAAATGCATCATGAAAATTTTTTCATAGGATTTTCAGCCGACGCACGGCTCTGCCAAACGGATCACCGGGCTGAACCACAGGGCTGCTGGCCAGCTATTGACCCGCGCGGGAGGCAGGAGCTTTTCCGGCGCGGATCTTAAAATTGTCAAACAGCGTGGTCTCATCCTGCCGCCCTCTGGCTAAATCTGCGGCATAAATGGTTCATTGAAAACAATTCCCTCAAATGGTTGTATTTTCATAGATACTGTTATCTGGCTTACAACAGGAAAGGTTATCTGAAAAATGGGGTTGGGGATTTTCCTTTTTTTGCTTTTTGCTTTTGGATCCTGCCAATTACTCCCGCCATCGAATGGGCCAAAAATTTGATACCCTAAGATTGCCCCCATTTCGCCGAAAATGACACCTCCATAAAGAAATCCTCGGCGAGGGTAGCGTTGCGCTACGTGAACACCTTGGCAACCAGAGGCAAAGCCCACCCCTTGCCACACTTTTTTTTCAAAAACAGCCACTTTGTTTTTACCATCTAAAAGGAGACGCACCAATTAGCTTTTAACAGACCAGGTCTTCGATATCTTACAGGTGAAAATAATGAAGTTATACCGTCTAAAGCGTCTTTTTCATTCGAAATCCGGCCGTTGCTTCGACGTCGCCATCGATCATGGATTCTTTAACCAACCCGGTTTCCTCACCGGTATTGAAGATATGAAAAAAGCCGTCGAAACCGTCGTGCAAGCGGGACCGGACGCAGTCCAGCTAACCACCGGCCAGGCCCGGCTCTTACAAAGCATCCCGGGCCGTCAAAAGCCCTCACTCATCCTCCGCACCGATGTGGCCAATGTGTATGGACGCGAACTGCCCGATGAGCCGCTCAGTTCCATGATTGCAGACCCGTGCCTACAGGCCGTCCGGCTGGATGCGGCGGCCATGTGCGTGAACCTCTTCCAGATTCCCGGAGCCCCGGGGGTGACCAACCAGTGCATCCAAAATATCCATGCGCTCAAGTTGGCCAGCGATCACTACGGTATGCCTATGATGGTGGAACCCTTGGTCTTCCGCCCCAACCAGGAGGCCGGGGGTTATCAGGTCGACGGCGATCTGGTGAAGATCCAGCACCTTGTCCGCCAAGCCGTTGAGCTGGGAGCGGATCTGATCAAAGCCGATCCCACGGACGATCCTTCGGTCTATCACAAAGTCGTCGAGGCTGCCGGCGGTATTCCGGTTCTGGTCCGCGGTGGCGGCAAGGCACCCGACGCGGAGATCTTGGCCCGCACGGAGGCCCTGCTGCAGCAGGGGGTTGCCGGCATCGTGTACGGGCGCAACGTCGTGCAGCACCGTAATCCTGCCGGTATGGTGGCTGCCCTCATGGCAATCGTCCACCAAGGGGCCACCGCCGCCCAAGCTGCCAAACTCCTTTAGGCAAAGTCATGGCGGACAAGGTTCGGATCGGAATCATCGGGGGTGGCCTGATGGGTCGGGAGGTGGCCAGCGCCCTTTCCCGCTGGCTGGTGCTGGAGAATTTTCCGGTTTCAGCGGAACTCACGGCCGTCTGCGATGTTGCCGAATCCCAACGCGAATGGTTCCGCCGGGTTTCCACCGTCAAACTACTCACCGCAGACCACGCCCAGCTGCTGGCAAGTCCCGAGGTGGACGTCGTGTATGTGGCCGTGCCGCACCACCTGCACGAAAATATCTATCGGGATGTTCTTCAGGCCGGCAAGGACCTGCTCGCCGAGAAACCCTTCGGCATCGACCTGAAAGCCTCCCGGGCCGTTGCCGACATGGTCAAATCCTCAGGGCGTTTTGTGCGTTGCAGTTCCGAATTCCCTTTTCTGCCGGGGGCACAACGGGCCTATCACCTCGCCCGCCAAGGTAACCTGGGAAGGATTTTGGAAGTCCGATCAGGCTTCCATCACAGCAGCGACCTCGATCCCTCCAAGCCAGCCAACTGGAAGCGTCAGGTCAAAACCTGCGGCGAAATCGGCGTGATGGGCGATCTCGGCATGCACGTAGTCCACATGCCGTTCCGCTTGGGCTGGTATCCCAAGCGCGTTTATGCCCAGCTCCAGAAAATCCACACCGAACGCCCCGACGGAAAAGGTGGCCACGCGGTTTGCGACACCTGGGACAACGCGATGTTGCACACCGAGGTGGAGATCGCCGGACAAGAGGTTCCCCTTCGTTTTGAAATGAAGCGGCTGGCCCCCGGCGAGACCAATACCTGGTTTCTGGAGATTCTCGGGACCGACGGCGGAGTCAAATTTAGCACCAAGGAACCCAAAACCCTCTGGACGTTCCAACGCGGCACGGAGCAACTCTGGCAGCGAACCGACCTTGGTTTTCACGGCCCCTTTCCGACCATCACCGGGGGAATTTTTGAGCCTGGCTTTCCGGACTGCTTTATGCAGATGTGGGCCGCCTACCTTGCCGAACGTGCCGGCAAGCTCGGCGACCGTTTTGGATGTGTCACGCCGGAGGAAGCCGTCCGCAGCCACCAGCTTTTCGAGGCCGCGCTCCAATCCCACAAAACCAAAACCTCCTTCGCCCTCTAATCTTCATGCCTACCGTGCGAACCGCGGTCATTCATGGCCAGCCCTCTTGGAGATTCTCATCCGATCGCGTCACGGCGGCGGTCACCCGGAGGGGCGGGCATCTGGCCCCGGTAACCTATCGGTTGGGATCCAAAAAGGTCACACCGTTTTCCCTGGCCCCATGGGCTAAAGAGTCGCTTGCCAAGAACACCCCACCGGTTCTCCGGGTGCTCCGCGGTGATTTTTTTTGCGCCCCTTTTGGGGCCAATCGGAGCACCGGGCGCGGCAAAAAGCATCCCCTGCATGGCGAAACAGCGAACGCTCCATGGAGGTTCGTCCACCTGCGCCGCGACCGCAAAGAAGTACGCCTGCATCTATCCCTGCGAACGAAGGCCCGCCCTGGCCAAGTGGACAAATTGATTTCACTCAAAAACGGCCAACCGGTGATCTACTGCCGCCACGTGCTTTCCGGCATGAGGGGCAAGATGACCCTGGGCCACCACGCCATGCTGAAATTTCCTGATGAGGAGGGCTGTGGACGCATCAGCACCAGCCGGTTCCGGGTCGGATGGACTTTCCCGGGAACTTTTGAGGATCCCTCCCATCGCGGATATAGCGCCCTGAAACCGTCCGCTGTCTTTCAACGCCTGGACCGCGTCCCTTTGGCACAAGGCGGCCACACCGATCTCAGCAGGTATCCCGCCCGCCGGGGCTTCGAGGATCTTGTGCAAATCGCCCATCAGGACACCGCGAATTTTGCCTGGATGGCGGTGGCTTTCCCCCGAGAGGGCTACGCTTGGTTTTCGCTCAAGGATCCCCGCGTCCTGCCAACCACAATCCTGTGGATCTCCAACGGCGGACGCCACTATCCACCTTGGAACGGCCGTCACGTCAACGTCATGGGTTTGGAGGATGTGAACTCCTTTTTCCCTCTGGGCATCGCTCCCGCTGAAAAACCAAATCCCATCAACCGCACGGGGTGCAAAACCGTCGCCACGCTAACCCCCGAAAAGCCGACGCTGGTGAACTATATCATGGCCGTCGCCGCTATTCCTCGTGGTTTTTCCCTCGTCCAAAAGATCGTGCCGACCTCCACCGGCGTCACCCTGGTCTCGCCAGCCAGACATCGCGTCTCCGTGAAGCTTGATCTTTCCTTTCTCCATCAAGGAAATTCATGAAACGCAGCGAAATCAACTCCTTGATCCGCGCCGCCCAATCCTGTTTTGCCGCCCACAAATGGGCACTCCCCCCATGCCCGCGCTGGGATGTGACCGATTTCGGCCTGGGTGATTGGCGAAATTTCGGCCTCGTTCTCGTCAACCTCGCGGAAGAACCGGAGTACTGCGAGAAACTGATGTACGCGCAGAAAGGCATGACCACACCCGCCCACTGCCACCGCAAAAAAAAGGAGGACATCATCTGCCGTTGGGGACGCCTCGCCGTTCAAGTCTGGGCCGGCGTTCCCTCCGCAAGCGGGGAGCGCGAATTCTCCATGCCGATCAACCATGAGCCGGTAACGGTCAAATCAGGCCAAATCATCGAGCTAGCCGCGGGCTGCCGCGTGACTCTTGTGCCCGGGGTTTACCACGAATTTTACCCCCTCAGCGACGAGTGCATCATCGGCGAGGTTTCGACGGCCAATGACGACTTGAACGACAACTTTTTTGTCAACCCCGACATCGGCCGCTACCCGCATCTCGACGAGGACGAGCCGGCCATCCTTCGCCTTCTCAGCGACAAATCCGCATGATCAACCGCCATGGCATCCTCGCTGGCGGCAACTGGATCGTCGACCAGGTGAAAACCGTCGACCGCTGGCCGGAGCAGGATGCGCTGGCCAACATCGTCGCCCAGACCCGCGGCAACGGCGGTTCACCCTTCAACATCCTCGTCGACCTGGCGCGCCTGGGCGCGGATTTTCCGCTGCAGGCTGCCGGGCTGACCGGCGATGACGAAGAAGGCCGCTGGATCCGCGAGGTGTGCGGCCGCCACGGCATCGAAACGTCGCAACTGCGCGCCACGGATCGCTTGCCCACATCCTACACCGATGTCATGACCGTCGACGGCACCGGTCGCCGCACCTTTTTCCATCAGCGCGGGGCCAATGCCCTGCTCGGGCCGGAGCATTTTGACTTCACGGCATCCCGCGCGAAGATTTTTCATCTCGGCTATCTTCTGCTCCTCGACCGCCTGGACGAGTGGGAGCCGGACGGCCGGACCAGAGCAGCGCAGGTTCTGGCCGCCGCACGCGCGCAAGGTCTGGTCACTTCGGTCGATCTGGTAAGCGAGGACTCCGATCGCTTCGCTGGCATCGTCCATGCGGCGCTGCCAGAGACCGATATTTGCTTTCTCAACGAATTCGAGGCGTCGCGCACCACCGGGGTGGTCTTGCGTTCGGGCGACAAGTTCTACTCCGCGCGGTTGGCCGATGCGGCGGGCAAATTGCTCGCCTCCGGCGTGCGCCGCGCCGTGGTTCTGCACTTTCCTGAGGGCGCCTGCGTGTTCACTGCGGACGGCGCCTCGTGCCGCCATGGCAGCGTGAAGCTTCCGGCCGATCTCCTGCGCGGTGCGGCGGGGGCGGGGGACGCCTTCGCCGCCGGTGTGCTGCTCGCACTGCACGGCGACCTCGGATGGGACGAGGCCCTCCGTTACGGGGTCTGTGCCGCCGCGAGTTCGCTGACCCACCCGACTTGCTCCGACGGAATCAAGCCGCTCGACCAATGCCTTACTCTGGGCCGCACGCACGGAATCCGGGCCGCGTTTTGACCCTCGCCATGATGAATTCCGCCCTCGGGACCGGTCTGCGGACGGAGCTGCCGGACCTCGAAGTTCACGTCAGCGCCGGGGATTTGGCCGCCTATTCCTACGATGGCACCGCGGCGCTGATGGCCCGGCCTTCGGCCGTGGTATCGCCACGAAGGCAGAGCAGGTCGCCGGTTTGCTGCGTTTCGCGCTGCGGCGGAAAATACCCGTGATCAAACCCGTCCCGGCCACCGACAATGTGGCCAACTACCACGGGGTGAAAAAGTGAGTCCGCGCCAAGGCGTTACGGGAACTTAAAGGAATCGGCAAATATCGTCTGTTGTCCTCGCGGCCGCCGTGGCGGCCATGTTACCCAGTCTCGCCGGAGCACATGTTGTCACGTTGAGCGGGGACTATCAGGTGATTCACCGCGGTGCGGACAACACCGGCGCCATCTTCTATTTCCCAAAATTTTGTTGGTGCGAATGAAGCGCGCTTAAGATACAAAACGTTTTCTGAAAGCTGTAAAAACATTTCCTCGGCTTGCAGCTTTCGGCATATTTGGTTTGATCATGTCCTCTTTGGCTCTCTCGGTACGGGCTGGCAGCAACATAAAGATGCCGGATCCTGCCGCCGCTTCCTGGATCTGGTCCTTGGACAAATCCACCAACAACCCCCACCGTTATTTCCGCAAAGTTGTCGACCTCCCCTCCGTCGTAAAGGAGGCCAAAATCGCGGTCACCGCGGTTTACAGCTACGACCTTTTTGTGAACGGGAAAAAAATCGGGTGGGATACCCCGATTTGCCGGGTCACCTCCGGAATCCAAATCAAGACGTACGACTTGGCCGGTGTTCTGCAACCGGGACGGAACGTCTTTGCCATCGACGTGCTGGAAAACGGAGCGTTTGCGGGGTTGCTGGCCGCCGCCAACATTCGGCTCGGCACCGGAAAGGACCTTTCCATGCTTTCCGATGCTTCGTGGCGTTGCACATCCCGGGACGAGGACGGTTGGACCAGCGTGGATTTCAAGGATGACGCCTGGAAACCAGCGGTGGTGGTGACAGCCAAGCCTCCCGGGCAGCTGAATAATTACGGAAAAATTGCGGCTGAGGAAATTCTGCCACACGAGTTCACCAAGCCCCCCCTGATCATGAAAAGCGGGGATATGAGCGTGGATTACATCCGCTGGGCCGCCGGAACCCTGCCGCCCAAAAGCGCGCCAAACCGGCCCAGTGAAAGATGGCTGGATGACCCTTACATGTTCGCGGCCCTGAAGCAGATGGGATACAATGCCATGTTCGACTACATCACCTGGAAAATTGTCGAACCGGTCAAGGACCAGTTCGACTGGGCTAACACCGAGCGGAACATCCGGGGCGCTCACGACGCCGGCTTCGACTATTCCGCCTGCATGTGGATCCATTTCATGCCGGACTGGTACATCCGCGAAAACCAGTCCTCGATGCTGAAATGCCTCCAGCACAACGAAACCACGGGAACCCCCTCCATCTGGGCCCCGGAGACCCTGGCGGCTTACTCCCGGTTCTATCAGAAGTTGAGCGAAAAATTCCCCACCGGGATCAATACCATCAGCGTGGCCCTAATCGGCTGCTACAGCGAGGGGGGATATCCCCTCGGCACCGCCCAGTGGGTGGTGCCGACTGGGCATAAACACACGGATTTTTGGGTGGGCGATGACCACGCCCGCAAAAACTTCTCCGAGCACCTTCGTAAAAAATACCGGACCCTCGAGGCCTGGAACGAGGCCTGGGGCACCTCCTACGGGGATTTCCGCGAGGCGGAATACCCGGTGGAATACGCCCGCAAAGGAAAGAAGCCCCGCGCCTACCTCGATTTTCTACATTGGTATGCACAGAGCGACATTGATTTCGCCGGCAAAATTATCGACGTGATCGTCAAGTGGTTCCCCAAAACACCGATCAACCTGCTGCCCGGCGGCACCGCCGCGCTGCCCCAGGCGATCGGGACGGACGGCACCGGCTTCGTCAAACTGGCGGGTGAAACCGCTAAAAAGTACGGGCGCGACAAGATCATCGTCACCGTCGCGGACCGGGGGGGATACTACTTTTGGGAAAAATTTTATACGACCGCAGCCGTCTTCTACGGCGTCCGCTTCATCTCCTGCCCGGCGGGTCCGGGCCTGTCGGACGCCTCGTTGGTCGCGCGAATTTTTTCCGACGCTTCGGGGGGGATCGACGGCTATCAGGATTATCCGGAAAACATCTGGCCCGGCATCAACGTCTGGAAGGAATACAGCTCGTACTTGCAAGGCGACAAAGCGGTGGTCGAGACCGCCGTTTTCCTGCCGACCTCGGAATCCTACCTGCAGGAATACCCCATGGCGGCCCGCGATCTGGGGCTCGCCCTGACCCTGGAAGGGGCGCAACGATTGCGGGATATTTCGGATTACGACGTGGTGGACGAGCGACTGGTCGCGGACGGGGCGCTCGACAACTACCGCTTCCTCGTTCTGTTCCAAGGCAGCACAGTGGAGAAGGAAACCATGGAAAAAATCGCCGCCTGGGTAAAGAAGGGGGGCGTCCTCATCGCCCGTGATTTTGGCCCGATGGCCACGGTGGAGGGGGATACCAGCATCTATCAGCAGCTGTTCCCGCCCTCTCCGGAATCGGTGAATTCGGAAATTTTCCGGTTTTCCACAGGTCCCGCATCCATCATCCGCGTGGGCAGTAAGGCCGATGCGGTTTTCCTTTCCGGGGACTGGCACGCCCCGGAGCAGTTCGGCGCCGGAGAAAAATCCGGGCGGTGGACCGCCCACCAGTCGGGGCTGAAGTTACCCGTGGATCCGAAAAAAAATTACCGGTTAAAGATCTCCGCCATGATCCCGGCCGACAAAAAGGGTCGGATCCTCGTGAACGGAAAAGAAATCGGCATCCTTGCCCCAACGCCCCAGGCCACGACCGAGTTCACCGTGCCGTCCTCCATCCTCAACAACCAGCCACTCGCCGACCTGGTCTTCGACGTCGCCCCCAACGTTCCGACGAAATCGTTGCGCCGGGAGGGACTGGTCTTTACGGATGGTCGGGCCTTGGGTGTGTTCGTCATGGATGTGGAGTGGATGGAGGAAGGCGGGAAAAGGGATCAGCCGAAATCACCGAATTGGCAGGCCTCCGTTCCCTGGGACTCCCTGCGTAAGGACGGGGCGAAAAAAACCGGAAAAGGATTCACCGTGGTGGGGTCGGGTAAAAACCTGTTTCAGTTCTGCTGGCTGGTCAATCAAGTCCTCCACCAGACCAAGGAACTGGATCCGTCCCTGAAAAGCGCGGTGGCCATCGATCCGGAGTGGGACGGCGTCCAGGCCACCCTGTTTCGTGACCGGATCCTCGTGTACAACCCCACGGGCGAGACGATCCAGAAACAGATCCGCCTCCGCCCGGAAGATTTTCGCGAGCGTCCCCAACTGGCGGATCCGGGCCAAACCGACCACACCCTGACACTCCCGCCCCACTCCTTGCGGATGGTTTCCCTGAAAAAAGAGCCGGCAAAAACCGCGCCCTGATCGCCGACCACCCCATCGAGCCCGTGAGTCAAAATCCCTCTTCTCCATCCGCGGTCATCCCCGGGACGGAAGACACCTCCATCACTCCCCAGCAGTGGAAATGGTCCATCCTTGCCGGCATGGCCTCCTATTTGGACGCGGGATCCATCGTGGCACTCGGGGCCGGCCTGACCCTGTTCAAGGATTATCTGAAGCTGGGCGACGGTGCGCTGGGCTTTTTGGTGGCGATCGGACCCAACGCCATCGGCTGTGCCCTTGGGGCGATTGTCGGCGGTTGGCTGGGAGACAAACTGGGCCGTAAGTTTATCTACCAGTACGTCCTGTTGGTCTATGCCGCGGGAATCCTGCTCATGGCGCTGGCGGTGAACCGAGAAATGCTTTTTCTGGGCACTTTCATTGTGGGCGTGGCGGTCGGGGCCGACCTTCCCGCCTCGTTGGCCTTGGTCGGCGAATTGGCCCCTGCCAAAGCCCGCGGCAAGCTCCTGGGTTTTACCCAGGTCGCCTGGGCCCTCGGCCCGGTGGTCGTGCTGCTCCTGGCTTTTTTTCTGGCCCCGCTCGGATTGTTGGGCATCCGCATCGTTTTTTTGCACCTGTTTCTGGTTGCGGTGGTTACCTGGATGCTTCGCAGGGGCCTGACTGAATCCGTCCGCTGGAAAAAATCGTCCTCCCAACCCTCCCCCGTGGCGGGTCACCGCTGGCAAGTACTCTTTTCCGGATCCAATCTCCGCGCCCTCCTTTGGACCTCGGCCATCTACATCTTTTGGGGCATTGCGGCCGGGACGGCGGGGATCTTCACCCCTTACATGATCCAAACTTTCGGCGCCGGTGGGCAGGCGACCAGCGTAGGCCTCGCCTGCGCCTCATTTTTTGTCTCCATCTTGGTGACCGTGGCGGTCTTCATGCCCTACTCCGACCGGAATTACCGCACCCGCAAACTTATGTGGGGGGTCGGTTCGGTCATGCAGGTCGCCGCCTACGGACTGTTGCTGATCGCTCCGTTCACCATTCCGGTAGTCTTGGCCAATATCATTCTTTTTGCCGGTGGGGCTGCGCTCGCCGGGGAGGCGTTTTACAAGGTGTTCAGCCAGGAACTTTTTCCCACGTTACTCCGGAGCACCGCCCAAGGCATCACCTTCGGGGTCGCCCGCATCGTTTTGGGAATCTGGAGCTTTTTTGTGCCCACCCTCGCCCGGACCGGCATCGGCGAGATTGCCGGGCTCCTCCTGTTGTTTCTTTTGATCAGCGGAGGGATCGGGTTTTTCTTTATGCCGGACACCTCCGGCAAGTCGCTCGAGCAGATCGAGCGCGAACGTGCCTGAACTTTTTCGAAACCTTTCCGCAGCCCCCCGGGACTGGAACCGATGAAAACGCCAGGACTCAACCGATGAAGCCGATCCTCACCCTTCTCGCGGCCCTGCTGCTGGCACCCTTGGCGGACTTGCCAGCGGCGGATCTCAAGCGCCCGAACGTGATCCTCATCCTCGCCGATGACCTCGGCTACGGGGATCTCGGCTGCTACGGTGCCACCAAGGTCAAAACGCCGAATATCGACCGGCTGGCGAACGAAGGTCGCCGTTTCATGCACGCCTACACACCCGGCTCCGTCTGCTCGCCAACGCGTTACGGACTGATGGCGGGCCGCTACTTCTGGCGCGAACCGCGGCACCCTCCGATCGGCGTCATCCAGCCCGGCGCGCCGCTGCTGTTCGATCTCGACCGGATCACGCTCGCGAAACTTTTCCAGAAAAACGGCTATGCGACCGCCACCATCGGCAAGTGGCATCTCGGCTTCGGCGAAAGCGACCGCCCGGACTACCGCTACGATTTCAGCCAGGAGGAAATCAAGCCGGGGCCGAAGGAGGCCGGCTTCGACTATTTCTTCGGCATGGCGGCGAATGTCATCAACTCGCCGATGATCTACATCGAGAACCATCGTTTCTTCGGTCGCAAGCCGGGCGACAAGGTGGAAAGGGTCGGCCGCGAGACGGTGAAACCATGGAGCCCGGAAGCGGAGTTTAAGTTCGATCATGTCGGCGGGGACATCGCGAGGCAGGCCGTGGAGTACATTGAAAATACCCCGGACCAGAAGCCGTTCTTTCTCTACATCGCCTCAAATATCCCGCACCACGACATTACGCCGTCCTCGGATTTCGTCGGCAAAAGCGAATGCGGTCCTTATGGCGATTTCATCCAGGAACTCGATGCACACGTCGGCCTGATTCTTGAGGCGTGTAAGAAAAAGGGCGTGCTCGACAACACCCTCGTCATCTTCACGAGCGACAACGGTGGCGTCGTCCTGCCGGAGACCGAAAAACAAAACCCCTTTGGTCAGGCGCGACAGGCCGGGCATCTCACCTGTGGGACCTTGCGTGGCGGCAAGGGCGGCATCTACGAGGGCGGATTCCGCGTCCCCTTCATCATCCGCTGGCCGGGTCAGGTTCCCGCCGGCACCCGCACCGACACCCTGTTCTGCCTGAACGACACCCTGGCCACCTGCGCCGAAATCCTTGGCGAAAAACTCCCGGACCATGCCGGCGAGGATAGCTTCAGCGCGCTGGCTGCATGGAAGGGGGAGAAAAACGCGAAAGTTCGTGACCAGGTCATTCTCAAGTCCTCCAGCGGCATTTTTTCCATCCGCGAAGGCGACTGGAAGCTGATCGAAGGAAACGAAAATCTAAAGGCGGCCTCGGGTAATCCCGAAAACCGGAACCAACTCTACCATCTCGCGAATGACCCCTCCGAGACGAAGGATCTTTGGAACGAACAACCGGCATGGGTGAAACGCCTCAGCGCATTGCTGGCCAAGGCCCGCCAGGAAACCCGCACCCGCCCTGCCAGCTCCGTGCGGGAATCGGCGGGAGCGGGGCGCTCGCCCTGATTTCTTCTGATCCGCGGCCGGGTCGGTTTTTTCTTTCGACCGAGCACGCCGGGGAAATCCTGGAACCGATGGAAACGCGGACGCGCCTCCCGGGGCCCACCCTTTGGGGCTGAGCCCCTAAAGGGTGCGACGGGCGATAAAGTCGCTGGTCTCCACCGTGCGGTGCACCGGGGCCTCCGCCCGTCCCTCCATCAAATCCAGCAACACATGGGCGGCCATGGATCCCATTTCGATGATCGGCTCAGGAATGCTGGAAAGTCCGATGAGCGGATTTCTGGCAAGCGGATAGTCCCCCATGCTGACCAAAGCAACATCTTCCGGCACCTTCACGGCCCGCTGGCGCAGGGCCCCCAGCGCCGGCAGTCCCAACGCATCGTTCAACGCAAAAATGGCATCGGGCGGTCCGGTTTTGGCCCAAAAAAACTGGTCCAAGGAGATGTTCACGATGGTCTCGAGGGGCAAGGCCGGGGAGGGCTTGCTGACCCATTCCCTCGGACACTCCAACCCGTGCTCCTTTAAAGCAGCCAGGAAAGCTTTAAAACGCTTCACCGTTCCCAAACCTGGATAGTCCATTCCCAGGAAGGCGATGCGTTTGCGCCCGGCCCCCACCAAGTGCCCCACCACCGAGCGAATCGCCTGGCTGGGATCCCACATCACCGAGCTGACCTTGCGGTGCAGCTCGGGCACTTCGTCACTGATAAAAACCATGGGGGTGTTTTGCTTGGCGATCTCCAGGTACAGGTCGGTGCAATTCATGGTTGGCAGGGTGATCAACCCGTTGTCGCGACGCTTCAGGAAGGAAAGCAGTTCCCGGCGGTTTCGTTGCTCGTCAAATTTGTGAATCGCGACGAACGGCGAAAAGCCGGTGGCATCCATGACCTGCTCCAGTCCTTCGACCACCATTTCCGCCCACTCGTTCTTGAAGTTGGGCAGGATCACCGAGACCATGCCGCTACGTCGGTTGACCAGACTGCGGGCAAACGGCATCGGGGAATAGTTCATCCGCTTTGCCTCGGCCAAAACCCGCTGGATGGTGGCAGGGGTCAGCCCCTTTTCCTCACCCTTCCCGTTCAGGGCGTAGGAGACCGTGGCATGGGACAGGCCCAGCCGACGGGCGACTTCAACCCCTGAGCTGGGTCGGTTGATTTTTTTCATTCAGGATCTTGATGGACCTAAAATCATACCATCAGGTACCAAGCAAACAAAAGCCATGGCTTCGGTCGTTGCGGGGACGATCCCAAGGTTCCCCTGCCATGGGTTTCCGGTGGACATATTTGGCTTAAAGCTGTAAGAGAATCGTTAAGTACGGTTCTGATGAAAAATTTAATCTTCCTCACGGGCCTTGCGCTGACCGCCCAGATGGTCATGGCCGCACCTGAACCCACCTTTCAGGTGACCATCCAGGCCAATCCCGATGGGGATGCCGGTGCCAGTGGGAAAGATTTGTTTGAAGGAGCGAAAATCTTGGAAGCCGATAATGTTGGTTCTTCCGACCCCAGGGATCTCTTTGGCGGATTTTTCAATAACACTGAGCCCGGACATCTGCTGGGCCCGGATGAAAATGCCGTGCTGGGGTGGAGCGTGAAGTTTGCCACCGCCCGCCCTGTCACCATCGGTGGATTTGAGCTTTTCCTGGCCGATGACTCCAACGGGGCCCGTGGGGCCAGCGGCTTCAAGTTTTACCAGGAAAATAAACTCATCGCCTCCGGGCCCATCATCAATCCTTACTCCGACAAGTACGGCAACAACCAGATCAAGGTCACGGTCAAGCTGGACACCCCCGCGACCGCGAAAGATTGGAAAATCGAACTGCAAGCGGGTCTGGGCTATGGGGTGCGGGCACTGGAACTGGATGCCTTGTCACCGGCCGAAGCGAAAAATCGGTGACCCTAATTTTTCCCCACCGAAACAAACTTCATCGGGAAGATTTCCATTCGTTTGGTTCCTACGTTAGCTCGCAGTAAGCTTGTTGCATCACCATGCCGCCCCGGGATATTTTTTCCAAAATCCCCACCTGCCTTCCTCGGGGTTTTTCCCTTGTCGAATTGCTGGTGGGAGTGGCCATTCTCGGTCTTCTGGCCGGCCTATCCCTCCCCGTCATGGGCAGGGCAAGGTCCGCGGCTCATCAGACGGTCTGCACCGCGAATCTCCGCACCCTCCATCAGGCAACCTTGGCTTATGCCGCCGATTATGACGGCTATTTCCCGGTTGCCCTGCACCCCCATGCCAACTTTGTTTGGATTCTCGGAGGGATAGGCGTAGAGCCCTGGTTAACCCCGGGATACCTCGGACTAGGCGGCACCTATGAGCAACGCCAAGCCACTTTGACTGAACTATTTAACAAAGATAAATCTTTTTGTCTCTGGTGCCCCACGGCCCAACCACTGCGAGTGTTCCCTCCCTGCAGGTCCAGCTATGCTATGAACATTTTCGTCGGGGGAATGGGGATTCCCTTTGAGCCTGGCGCTTTTATTCCCACTCGGAAGATAATCCAGGTCGTCTCTCCCTCAAAAACAGCTTTGTACATGGACGGGGCCTTTCAGGCAGGCGCCGGCTACACGATTTTCGTGGGGGCGCGTAATCAATTCCCCAGTCCAGCGCATCCGACCAACCTCAAAAATAACACCAACAACCCGGCGGCTTCCGTCAACGTTGTCTTTGTCGACGGCCATGTCGAGATGCGCCGCTTTGGAACCATCCCGACCGACACCAACGATTCCTTTTGGAATCCTGACAGGTAAGCATATCTAAATGGCCTTGGGGGCGGGCCAAAACCCCAACGAAGAAGGCTAAATTGATTGTGAAACTAGGATGGGCAACCGCCTAAATACTTGATAGGAAACTTTATATAAAGTTTTTCTTTAACCTGTAAGAAACCCCTTGAAAATAGGAAATGTTTTGCTTATGTTTTAATTAATCATGATTCCAACTTCAATCTGCCTCCGTTCGTTCTTCGTATCCTCGCCCATCCCCACAAAGAAGCAATTGTCCCCACGAAGCCAAATTTTGCTGATCGTCTCGGTTTTGCTTTTTCCTTTCGCCTTGGGGAACCAGGCTTTTTCCCAGGCCGTTGCGGTTAATTCGGGCGCTTGGTCGAATGCGTCGACCTGGAACACCGCTCCGGTGAACAACGGTTCGGTTCAGATCTATAATGGCACCACGGTGACTTTTGGGGCAGGCGACTCTTACACGGGGGCTTCTGAC
>Ga0194134_10002204_pt1 | contig 23643 bp, 24 predicted proteins | sample TA2KigOff0mmetaG_FD_148602 | JGI IMG/M metagenome (GOLD analysis project Ga0194134, IMG submission 148602) | Freshwater microbial communities from Lake Tanganyika, Tanzania - TA2015056 Kigoma Offshore 0m | ecosystem: Environmental > Aquatic > Freshwater > Lake | place: Tanzania: Lake Tanganyika... | reverse complement strand
CTTCGCAGGCGCGCTCGGGTCTGCCGACCTCTTTCGGGCAGGGGCGTCGCTGATCGGACTCGGCGGCGGGCTCTTTGCCGTCGGCACCCTCACCACGGCCATGAATCTCGAGCAGGGCACCTACCGCGGACTTGCCCTCGGCGCGTGGGGTGCAGTGCAGGCCACCGCGGCCGGTGTGGCGATTGCCGCAGGCGGTGCGCTGCGCGACCTGCTGCAGGAACCGATGCTCTCGGGGGCTTGGGGCGAGGCGCTGCAAAAGACCGACATGCCGTACAGCTTCGTGTACCACCTCGAGATTGCGCTGCTCTTTGCAACCCTGGTGGCGCTGGGTCCGGTTGTGCGCCTCCTGAGGCAGTCGGCCGACAGGCCGGCGCGGGCCACTGGATTCGGGCTCGCCCAGTTGCCGGGTTGAGGGCATGCGGTGGTTGGGAGCCCTTGGCGGGTTGCGCAGTCTGGCTTCGGGCACGCAGTCCTGGGGGTGGAGCGGTTTGCGAGAGTGCCCTGTTCATGCATAGCGAGGAGGTGAACCATGTTGTCTTTTTCCGGTGAAGTTGGAGCGATCACGGGCTACATCGATGTGGCCCAGGTTGTGCTCTACATCTTTTGGGTCTTTTTCTTTGGCCTGATCGTCTATTTGCAGCGCGAGGGCAAGCGCGAGGGCTACCCCCTGCATCCGGGTAATCCCGACCTTCCGGCGCATGTGCGCTATGACGGTGCTTTCGGCATGCCCGATCCCAAGGTTTTCCGCACTGCGCATGGCGAGACTTTCGTTGCGCCCAACGGCCGCGAGGACACGCGTCCGATCGCAGGCAAGTACACCGGCGGAGTAATCGGTGCTGCGCTTGAACCGGTTGGCGATCCGATGAAACTCGCGATCGGCCCGGGCGCCTATGCCGAGCGGCTCGACCGCCCCGACTACACCTTCGACGGCAAGCCCAAGATCGTTCCGATGCGGGTGGCCACCGACTACTCGATCGAACCGCGCGACCCAGACCCGCGCGGCAAGCCGGTGATCGCTGCCGACGAGGAGGTGGCTGGGACGGTCACCGACGTTTGGGTCGACCTTGCAGAATCCGTCATCCGCTACTTCGAGGTGAGGCTGCCCTCGGGCCGGCATGTGCTTCTGCCGCACAACTTCACCCGGGTGGGGTCGCATGCCTTGCAGGTGGCTTCGATTCTCGCAAAGCAGTTCCAGGGTGTACCGGCCACGCGCCACCCCGACCAGGTGACCTTCCTCGAAGAGGAACGCATCATGGCCTACTACGGTGGGGGTACGCTGTATGCCACCCCTGATCGCGCCGAGCCGATCGTCTGAGCGCCTTCGGGCGTTCGCACCGACACTGCAAGGAGCCTGACACGATCATGGGCCACGAGCATTCGCACGAGGATTTCGAACCTGTTGAGGGCCTGCCCGCCGCGCTTCCTCCCGGCGAGCGCATTCTTTGGCAGGGCGCGCCAAGTTGGCAGCGACTGGCGATCGAGGCGTTTCATGTGCGCAAGGTGGTGCTCTACTTTCTGCTGCTCGCCACCTGGCAGATCGCAACCGCAGTCAGCGACGGCGAAGCACTCACGGTTGCGCTCAGCGGCGCGGGCTGGATGCTTACCCTCATGCTTTGCGCCAGTGCAATCCTCCTGGGCCTTGCCTACTTTGCGGCGCGCACCACGAAATACACCATCACCAACGCAAGGATCGTGATGCGCTTTGGAATCGGCCTGCCTTTGGTCGTGAATGTTCCGTTTCGGATCGTCGAGGAAGCCAACTGGAGCGACACCGGCAAGGGTATGGGCAACATCGCCCTGCGCATCGACACCCGCGGTGGTACGCGCCTGTGGTGGGCGCATCTGTGGCCGCACGCCCGTCCCTGGGCAGTGCGCAATCCGGAGCCGATGCTGCGTGCCTTGCCGCAGGGCCAGTCGGTCGCTCATCTGCTCGGGATAGCGCTCAGCGAAGCCCAGGCTTTGGCCGAGGCCCCGCGTGCGCAACCTGCCGAGGTGGCGCAGCCCACCGCGCAGGACGCGCCACTTTCGGAGAATCCTGAACAGGCCCCTCGCCCGCGCCGGGTGATTCGCGTGGTGCGCACCTGGGCCGACGATGCGCTTTGCAGAAGCGGGAGCGACTGAGCATGTCGGACCCGGCGATCCGCCCTGCGGCGCTGATTGCGATGGCTGCCCTTGCCGGGATCAGCCTGGTGCTGGTCGCCTGGGTACGCTGGGCTGCGCCATCGGAGCGGGCCGCGATCGATGGCATCCTCGCGGACCGCGTCGCTGCAACAGCCACCGGGGTGTCTTCCGCAGTGCCGGTTGCCCTGCGTTTCATCGACTTGCCCGACGGTGCAGTCGGCGTCGACCGGATGAGTGACGGAAGGCGGATCGCTGAACTCGCTGTGGGTGAGGGCGGTTTCGTCCGTGCCACCCTGCGCAGTCTCGCGCGCGAGCGCCCCAGGAGCGAGGGACCACAACCCGAGCGCCAGTCGTTTCTCCTGCAACATACGCCGCAGGGGCAACTCTGGCTCATCGACCCGGTGAGTGGCCGCAGGCTCGACCTCAAGGCCTACGGCGAATCCAACCGCAGAGCCTTCGCGGATCTCCTGCTTGCCTCCGAGCGCACACCGTGAGTGCCATGCCAGGTGCGGAACTCCGGAGCACTTCGGAGCGCAGGCGTATCCCGGATTATGAAACTCGGATGAGGCGGGATCCCGCGTATTTCACCGAAACCATGAACCGCTCATCGAGCGATTGGACGTCACCATGACGACAGCCATTGAATCAATCCGAAGCTCCAGCGAGGCACTCGAAAGGGCCAAGGAGGAGAGCATCATCAGTCCGCGCTTTTACTCCACCGACTATGCGGCAATGGACCGCATCGACATCAGTCCGGTGCGTGCCGAGTGGGACGCGATGATGCAGGAGTTTCGCGACGACCCCAACGGCGCGCATTTCCAGCGCGACGAGGCGTTCCGCGCGCGGATCGGCGATCTTGAACCCGCGCTTCGCGCCGAGTTCTACGATTTTCTGGTGAGTTCGGCCACCTCGGAGTTCTCGGGTTGCGTGCTCTACAACGAGATCCGGCGCAGGGTCAACAACCCCGACATCAAGGAACTGATGACCTACATGACGCGCGATGAATCGCGTCACGCAGGCTTCATCAACCAGTCGCTCAAGGACTTCGGGGTCAACATCGATCTTGGCGATCTCAAGCGCACAAAGAAGTACACCTACTTCAAGCCCAAGTACATTTTCTACGCAACCTATCTCTCCGAGAAGATCGGTTATGCCCGCTACATCACCATCTTCCGCCAGCTGCAGCGCCACCCGGAGCTTCAGTTCCATCCGATCTACAGTTGGTTCGAGGCCTGGTGTAACGACGAATTCCGCCATGGTGAAGCCTTTGCGCTCATCATGCGGGCCAACCCGCACCTGCTGCAGGGGGCCAACAGGCTCTGGATCAAGTTTTTCGTGCTCGCGGTCTACGCAACGATGTATGTGCGCGACCACACCCGCCCGGTTCTGCACAAGGCGCTGGGCTTTGACCCCACAAGCTACGACTACGAGGTGTTTCGCATCACCTCCGAAATCACCCGGCAGACCTTTCCCTTCACGCTCGACATCGACCATCCACGCTTTCGACGCGGCATGGAGGTCCTGCGGGAACTCGGCGAAGCCAACGAGGTTGCCCGCAAGGAGGGCGGTGCTCTGGCCGGGCTGAGGCGGCTCTGGATCGGTGCCAAGGCAACCACAGTGTTCGCCGCGCTTTACCTGATTCCGGCCAAACCCAACGCCTTGCCCGCGCAGGTGCGCCTTGCCCCTGCGTGGTAGCGGCCCAACAGGGCGACCCGGCGGCCAGCGAAGGACAGCGCGGTGCAGGATGCGAACATGACGCTGCTTGCAACGGCCGCAGGCTTTGCGCTGTTGCTCTGGTGGCTCGGAACGGGGCTTGTGCTCTGGCTCGATGGCCTGCAACGCCGGACCTTTGCCTGGAGCCTGGCCGCTGCCTCGGGACTCGCCGTCCTGGGCCTCCACGGCATCGCCTGGGGCCAGGAGCAAACCGGCACGATGGCGGTGTATGCAGCCTTCGCGGGCGCACTCGCCGTTTGGGGATGGCAGGAATTGAGCTACTACCTCGGCTTTGTGACCGGGCCGCGCAAGCACGCCTGCGAGCCGGGTTGTGGCGGGTGGCGTCACTTTGTGCACGCCCTTCAAACCAGCCTCTACCATGAGATTTCGATCCTGCTTGGCGGTGTGCTGGTCTGGCAGGTGGAGGGCGACGCGCCGATCCCGGTTGCGCTCTGGACCTATGCGGTGCTGTGGTGGATGCACGAAAGTGCACGCATCAATGTCTTTCTGGGTGTACGCAACATCAACGCAGAGTGGTTGCCCGAACACATGCAGTACCTGCGCAGCTTTCTGCGTGAGGCTTCGATGAACCCCTTCTTCCCGTGGTCGGTTGGGGTCTCGGTGCTGGGAGCCTGGTGGATCTTTGCGCAGGCCGCCGAGCAGACCGACCCGGCTGCGGCGAGTGCCTACTACCTTGTCGGCGCCCTTGCCTGTCTTGCCATCCTCGAGCACGCCTTCCTCATGCTGCCGATCCCGCTAACCGCGCCCTGGCGCTGGGCGCTTGGGTCGCGGCGTCGGGGGGAAGTACAACCTCTTGGCGCCGTGGGCAAGCAAGTCGCGCCGTGAGCGAGCAGGTCGCGCCGTGAGCAGGCAAGCCGCGCCGTGAATCATGCAGGCCTTGAGCGGTTGCGCGATGCTGCCGCGATCGTGTATCGCAGCATGTCGCCCACGCCGGCCTACCCCTGGCCGCTCCTGCGCGAAGCCACCGGCGTGGAATGCTGGGTCAAGCATGAGAACCACACGCCGATTGGGGCGTTCAAGCTGCGTGGTGGACTTGTGTACCTCGAGCGACTGCGCGCCCGCGAACCGGAGCTCGGCGGTCTGATTTCAGCCACCCGAGGCAACCATGGGCAAAGTCTTGCCTTTGCGTGTGCCCGACAGCAGATCACCTGCGTGATCGTGGTGCCGCACGGCAACGCGCGCGAAAAGAACGCTGCGATGCGCGCGCTGGGGGCGGAGCTCATCGAGTATGGCAGGGACTTTGATGAGGCGCGCAGCCACGCTTGCCAGCTTGCAACAGCGCGCGGACTGCACTTCGTTCCGTCGTTTCACCCGGATCTGGTGGAGGGGGTGGCAAGCTATGCGCTCGAGCTCTTCGAGGCTGCGCCTGCGCTCGACGCAGTGTATGTGCCGATCGGGCTCGGCTCAGGCATTTGCGGCGTGGTTCGCGCACGCGATGCGCTCGGCCTTTCCACCCGGGTGGTCGGCGTCGTGGCGCAGGGAGCCAACGCCTATGCGCTGTCGTTTCGCGCCGGGAAAGTGCTTACCACGCCTGAGGCATCCACGATGGCCGACGGCATGGCGGTGCGTGTTCCCGATGCGGCTGCGCTTGACATCATCCGGCAAGGCGTTGCTGCTATCGTGGAGGTGGGTGATGCGGCAATCGAACACGCGATTCGCATGCTCTTGCGCACCACGCATAATCTCTCCGAGGGTGCAGGCGCCGCTCCGCTGGCTGCCTTGCTCGAGGAGCGCGAAACGATGCAGGGCAAGCGGGTGGGGCTGATCCTGTGCGGCGCCAACATCGACTCCGAAGTGCTCGCCCGGGTCCTTGGCAAAGGGCGATGAGGCGGCGTAGAAGTGGCGTAGAAGCGTTGCACAAGCGGCAGAGCGGCGGCAAGAGGCGGTGGAAATTCGGGTGATGCCCGGCGTGATGGTTTGAACATGGGGTAAATGCTTGAAGCCAGCGGGTGCTGACTCCTACTACCGAAGCAGGATCAACCTTGCAGAGGTCAAGGCCTTCATCGAGGCGCAGTCACCGGAAACGCGCATCTACATCGGGGCCGATTCGCACCGTCTCGCGGTGGGCACGATCTGGTATGCCGACTACACGCTCGCCATCGTAGTGCACATCAACGGCAAGAACGGTTGCAAACTGTTCGGTGAGGTGGTCCGCGAGCGTGACTACGACCAGAAGAAGGACAAGCCGCAGTTTCGCCTGATGAACGAGGTCTACAAGGTTGCTGACCTTTACCTGAAGCTCGCCGATGTGCTCGACGATCGCCATGTGGAGGTGCATCTCGACATCAACCCCGACGAGATGCACGGGTCTCACTGCGTCATGCAGCAGGCGATCGGTTACATCCGCGGCACCTGCAACGTGATTCCAATGGTCAAGCCGCAGGCCTTTGCGGCGAGCTACGCCGCCGATCGCCTGAAGGAAATCAAGTCGGGGTCGCTCGGGTGATGGCCGCACCTCGGTCGACCTATTGCGCCTGCAGGCGCGTGGCGGAGGTGTTGCCTTGATCGCCTCGATCGACCATGTGGTGCTCACCACCGCCAACGAGGCAGCCTGCGTGGACTTCTACACCCGCGTGCTTGGCATGAGGCTCGAGGTGTTCGAGGGCAACGATGGACGGCTACGGCAAGCTTTTGTCTTTGGAAGGCAGAAGATCAACCTGCATGTCAAGGGTGGCGAGTTCGAACCGAGGGCGCACCTGCCGGTGCCGGGGGCTGTGGACCTTTGTCTGATCGTCGAGGGCACTCTCGATCAGGCGATCGCACAACTCGAGAGGCAGGCCTGGCCGTTGCTGGAAGGACCAGTTGCGCGAACCGGGGCGGTTGGACCGATCCGGTCGGTGTATCTGCGCGATCCCGACCTCAACCTGATCGAAATCTCGCAGTACTGCTGACGGACACGCGGGGCACGGTTCCCGCCGCTCTTCCCCGCGCCCGATTCCTGCAGGTGAACCTGTCGGATGCGCTGAACGTCCGGTCCGCGCACCCGGATCAACGCAGGTTCTCGAGCGCTGCGATGCGCTCGGGGATTGGCGGATGCGAGGAAAAGAGGTCGAGCCAGCCAGATCCCGACGCGATACCGGCGCTCGCGAGCCCTCCTTGCAGGCTGTGCACCTCGATGCCCCCAAGCCGTCGCAAGGCGTTGGCCATCGGCAGGGTGTTGCCCATCAGGCGCGCCGCGTCTGCGTCGGCCCGGAACTCGCGCTGACGCGAGAAGTAGGCCACGACGAGGCTTGCCAGTACACCGAAAAGAAGTTCGCACACCACCGAGGTGATCATGTAGGCGATTCCGGGGCCCTGCTGCTCCTGATCCCCACGACGCAGAAACTGATCGACTGCGTAGGCGATGATGCGCGAGATGAAGATCACGAAGGTGTTGACCACTCCCTGGATGAGGGTGAGCGTGACCATGTCGCCGTTGGCCACATGCGCCACCTCATGCGCAATCACGGCCTCCGCCTCGCGCCGGTCCATCATGTGGAGCAATCCGGTTGAAACCGCAACCAGCGAGCTGGACTTGCTCGCGCCAGTGGCAAAGGCATTCGGTTCGCCGTCGTAAATGGCAACTTCGGGCATCGGGATGTTGGCCTGATGCGCGAAACGCGCCACGGTGTTGATGAGCCAGTGCTCGAGTTCGTTTTGCGGACGCTCGATCACACGCGCCCCTGTGGTCCACTTTGCCATCGGCTTCGAGATGAGGAGCGAAATGAAGGCGCCTCCAAATCCCATCAACGCTGCAAAGGCAAGCAGGGTGCCAAACTGAATCCCGTTGGCAGTCAGGAATCGGTTCACGCCGAGCACGCTCGCGGCAATGCTGAGCACCAGCACGACAGCGAGATTGGTCACGAGAAAAAGCACTACGCGTTTCATCGCACGACTCCAGGAAAATCACGACGGAGGGGAGATGAGGATAGCCAGCGCGCTTTTCAAGCGTGCTTTACCCCTCGCTGAGCGGTGGATTTGCCTTGCCTGCCGGCGGGCCGACGGTGGGTTGCGGGTTGTAGACCTGTGCGGGGAGGCCTTCGAAGCGCGCCTTGATCTGCAGGGCGAGGTAGAGCGAGAAATGGCGCGCCTGCATCAGGTTGCCGCCGTGAAACCACAGTCCCTCCTGCGCAGTCGGCTTCCACATGTTGCGCAGTTCGCCCTCCCAGGGACCGGGGTCGTGGCGGGTGCCCGAACCCAGGCCCCAGCAGGGGCCTACCCTGCGCGCGACCTCACGCGAAATGAGCAGCTCAGCCCAGCCGCTCATCGGACCGAAGCCCGTGGCGCAAACGATCAGGTCGGCCTTGAGGTGTTCGCCAGTGCCGAGAAACGCGCCGTCCTCGTCGAGCGCCACAATCTCGGCGGGACTGCGCAGGCCGATCTTGCCTTCGATGAGCAACTGCGAGGCCCCCACCTCAATGTAGTAGCCTGAGCCACGGCGCAGGTATGCAGTGTGGATTCCACTGCCGTCCTCGCCCATGTGGACCTGAAAACCCACACGACGAAGGCCTTCGTAGAGGTCGGCATCCTCGTGGAGGATCGTGTCGATCGTGCGACGTGCGAGTGCCGGCGTGAGCCGCAGCGGCCACGACGCTGCAAGCAGATCTGCTTTTTCGGTGGACAGACCGGTTGCGACCGCCTCTTCCGAGTAGAGCCGCCCCCACACATGTTTTTGCAGACTTTCCGAGCGCACCACGATCGTGGGTGAACGCTGCAGCATGATGACCCTGGCACCGTGCTCCCAGAGGTCGGCCGCGATATCGTGGGCCGAGTTGCTGGAGCCCACAATCAGGCAGTTCCTGCCGGCCCACTTCGCTTCGCCCTGGTAGCGGCTCGAGTGCACCAGCGTGCCCTTGAAGCGCTCCTGGCCCTTGAAGACAGGCATCCGCGCAAGACCGGACATTCCGGTGGCCAGCACAAGCTGCTTTGGCCGCAAGGTTCTTGCCTTACCCTCGTGCAGGAGTTGCACTTCCCAGCACCCGAGGTCGGCATCGTAGCGCGCCTTGCGGCATAAGGTGTTGCTCCAGTAGTTGAGCTCCATCACCCGCACATACATCTCGAGCCAGTCGCCCATCTTGTCCTTGGGCGTAAACACCGGCCAGTGATCGGGAAAGGGAAGATAGGGCAGGTGGTCATACCACACCGGATCGTGAAGACAAAGCGAGCGATAGCGCTTGCGCCAGGAATCGCCCGGCCGCTCGAGCTTGTCGACGATCAGCGTTGGGACCTGCAGTCGGCGCAGCCTTGCGCCGAGCGCTACGCCGCCCTGACCTCCGCCAACGATGAGGCAGTAAGGCTGATCCTCGAGGCCCATGCGGGCGACCTCACGCTCGCGCGATTCGAGCCAGCTCGTGCGTCCCTTGTGGATGCCGTGCGCTGTTCCGCGCTCACGCGTGCCAAGGCGTCCGGTCTTCTCCTCGAAGCCGTGCAGACTTTGCAGGGTTGTGAAGATCGTCCAGCACAGGCCCTGGATCAGGCGTAGATGCCCCACCCCGCGGCCGGCCGAGCTTGAAAAGCTGAACCAGCACTCGTCGAAACCCTCGGGGTCGCGGCGCACTTCGCTCAGGCGCAGATCGCCGATCGCGCAGCGCGGTGCGCAGGCCTGCACCATCGCAGTGATTGCTGCCTTGCCTTCGAGCGTCTGGATACTCCAGGTGTAGGCGAGAAAGTCGCGCCAGTAGCAGTCGTCGTGAAAAGCGAGGTCAACCCACTGGGCGCCTGCGTGCGGAAGCAACTCGAGCCAGAGGCTGCAGAGTTCCTCGGCTTGCTGAAGCGTTGACGAAGGGGCCTGAGCCCTCGCGGCTGCAAGCGCCTCGGCTGACCTGTTCACCCCGGCAATCCGCAGCGGCGTGCGGTACCGGGGGCCGGCCGAGGTGGCTGCGACTCAGGCCCTGGCTTCTTCGAGTTCGAGCAGTGCACGCTTGCGTGCCAGTCCGGCGGCAAATCCGGTCAGGCTTCCATCGCTTCCAAGCACGCGGTGACACGGCGTGAGGATGATCCACGGATTGCAAGCCACGGCCTGCGCCACGGCGCGAACCGCCTTCGGACGGCCGAGACGGCGGGCGAGTCCGAGGTAGCTGAGCGTTTGTCCGCGCGGGACGGCACGCAGTTGCTCCCAGACGAGGCGTTGCCACGCGGTACCGCGCGGAGCAAGCGTGATGGCCTGCAAGCGGATGTCATTCTGGCTGCCTTCGAGGAAGCTGCTGATCTCGGAGGCGACCTGTCCGAGAAACGACGCATCGTCTGCATGGAGTGGCGCGTCGGTTTCGGGTCGCTTCGACTGATCCTCGAAGTAGAGCCCGTGCAGCCGGGGTGCGTCCCAGACCAGCGTTGCGGATGGGTCCCGCGACGCGGGGGCCGCTTTGCCCGCAACGACCTCGACCCGGTCGCGCGCCGCAAGAGCGAGCATCGGGCCGAGCCTGCTCGCAAAGCGCAGCATCGAGTGGCGGGAGTCAGCCGGCAGGGGCCTGGCTCTCAGGGAAAGGTGCATGCGAACGCCTCGGACGGTTGAAGTTTGCCCACCGTAGTCCACGCCACGCGTCTCGGCGGCTCAGGAAGCGCGGGGGCTCGGGCGCTGAAGGTCGGGCGCGCCAGTGTAGATTCGATTGTAGGTCGGCGAGATCACGATCTCATTCAGGCAGACATGCGCCGGAGCCTGCACAGCATAGGCAATCGCCGATCCGACATCGTCGGCGCGGAGCATTCGCTGCAGATCCTCCTCCGACGGTGGCACAGGGCGCGAGCGCAGAATCGGGGTTGCCACTTCCCCAGGGCAGACCAGCGAGGCGCGTACCCCATGCGCCCCCTCCTGGTCGTTGATCGACTCGACCAGTGGAGCCAAGGCCTGTTTGCTTGCGCCGTAGGCGGCGCCGGTGAACGGGGTGTAGCGCCACCCCGCCCAGGACGACACCACCACGATCGTGCCGCGGCCCTGTTGTCGCATCAACGCGAGAACCGCATTGACGCAAAAGGCAACCCCGTTGAGGTTGATCTGTATGACCCTGGCGAAAGCCTCGGCGTCGAGGGTTGTCCAGTATCGGTTGGGCACGTTGGTTCCCGCCGAACAGACCAGCGCATCGATCCGTCCCTCCTGCCTCAGGATCGAGCGGGCGGCTTCGGCAACCGCCAACGCTTCACCCACGTCGAGCGCGACGCTGCGAGCGTCGATCTGCTCGGCCTGCAGCAGGGCGAGCGCCCGATCGAGTTCGCTTTGCCGGCGTCCGCTGATCACCACCCGGTGCCCGGCGCGACCGAGTGCCTGCGCGGTGGCGAGGCCGATCCCGCTCGCACCTCCGGTGATCCAACTCACTGGCGTGGACTCCCCGCAGGGCGAAACGCCTGCGGAGTTTGCCGCACCGCTGCGGGGATCGGGCGTGTCGGCAGGGCTTGGATGGTTCATGGCGGAGGATCTCCACGTGAAAGGGAAGGATGGCCCTGGCCGCGCCGGGCCACGTTGAGGCGCGCCCCTGCGCAGCGTGAGCGCACGACGCGAGCTTCCGGGGTTGCGTCCATTGTGCTTGGATCTGGCCTTCAAAGACAAGGCAGCCCCGGTGCGGGTAGCATGCAAGGAGGACTTGATCGCTCAAGGCCACTCAACGCATCACGGGGTAGGAACATGGAAGCAACGCAGTCTGCTGACGCATCCAGCGCAAGGGCGCGCTCGGGCGCTGAGGAGGCCGGAGAGGTCCTGCGCATCGGAAGGGGCGACCGGGTACGGATTGCTTGGGTTACGGGGGGCGATGGGGTCGGGGGGATCGCAGACGTGAGGCTGGTTCGTGGCGAAAAGATGAACGCGCTCGATGACGCCATGTTCGATGCGCTCATCGAAGCCGGCGAGGCCCTGCGGACGCTCCCCGGCTTGCGTGGGGTGGTGCTTTCGGGGCAGGGCAAGGCATTCTGCGCCGGACTCGACATGGGTCGGTTTCAGGCCATGGCCGGGCAGCCTGGCGCTTCGCACGCACTACGGCTCATGCCCCGGGAATTCGGAACGGCCAACAAGCCCCAGCATGCGGTTCTGGTGTGGCGGCGCGTGCCGGTGCCCGTGATCGCGGCTGTCCACGGCGTGGCCTTCGGCGGTGGATTCCAGCTCATGCTCGGCGCCGATCTGCGCGTGCTCGCGCCTGACGCCAGGCTCTCGATCATGGAAGTCAAGTGGGGGCTTGTGCCCGACATGGGGGGGCTGGCACTGTTGCGTCATCTCATGCCGGGCGACCGGGTACGCGAATTGACCTACACCGCCCGCGTCTTCACAGGAACCGAAGCGCTCGCGCTCGGCCTTGCCACACGGATTGCCAACGATCCACATGCGGAGGCGCTTGCCCTTGCAAAGCTGGTGGCGGCCCAGAGTCCGGATGCAGTGCGCGCTGCAAAACGGCTCTTCCTCGAAGCCGAAGACGGAGCCGACGAAGCGCAGATGCTGCTTGCCGAATCACGCGAGCAATCGGCCTTGCTCGGTTCTCCCAATCAGGTCGAGGCGGTCCGCGCGGGTCTTGAGAGGCGCGTACCGTCGTGGCGCGAGCCTGCACTGTGAAGCAGGTCACGCTCTACACCGGCGAAGACGGCCGCGCGCGTTTTCGCGAGGAAGACCTCCTGCTCGACCAGGGCACTGAAAGGCTGCGGCTGTCTGCGCTCTTTTCAAGCGGCGGCTACCAGTTTCGCGAAAGTCCTCCCGGCTACACGAGCGGCTTTCACTGCACCGAACATCCCCAATGGATCGTGGTTCTGCGCGGCTGCATCGAGATTCTCCTCCGGGACGGAAGCTCAAGGCAATTCGCTGCCGGGTCGATTTTCTTTTGTGCCGATGTCCTTCCGGCGGGTGAGGTGTTTGATCCTGAACTTCACGGGCATCGCTCCCGGCAGGTTGGCGAAGAGCCGCTGCAGGCACTCTTCGTGCGCGGCTAGCCCGAAACGCTTCCAGCACATGCGTGCGCCGGATCCTGGCACCCGGGCGCCAGCGCCACGATGATCCTGCCATCCAGGTGCTGCCATGCCCGAGGAGTCCCGGTGTTGTGTAGCCCTCAGATCAGGATCAGCTGGGTGCACCGAAACTCGGCAATTCTTTTTCCGTCCTCACGCAGTACCGAGGCCGACCAGACCTGAGTGCTTCGGCCCAGATGGTCGGCGCTGCACCGGGTGTGCAGCATGCCTTCGAGCGCGGTGCCAAAGAAGTTGCTCTTCATCTCCACGGTGGTGAAGCCCTTTGCTTCCTCGGGTAGGTGGGCGAGGCAGGCATAGCCCGCTCCGGTGTCGGCGAGGCAGATCACGCTTGCTGCGTGCAGAAAGCCGTTGGGGGCCCGCATCCAGGGTTCGATCCGCAGTTGCGCGTGCAGCAAACCTTGTTCGATGCGCAGGACCTGGAGGCCGAAACGCCCTGGCAAGGTCTCGTGCTGTGCGCGGTGGAACCAGTCCGGATCGCGGTTGCACCGCAGCTTCATCGGGAGCCCCGGCCTTTGCAGACGGCAGTGGGCCGCGGTTTGGGGAACACGCTGAAGGCTTCGCCGGAGAAAAGCCGGGCACTTGCCCCTCCGGACGTGCGCCATTTCACTCCCCGCAACACGCGAACTAGCGTCCCAGGGGGCTCACGCCAATGAGGCTCGCGTGCCAGTCGAGAAGGAAACCCGCCCAGACCAGGGTTCCGGCCACCACGGTGAGGACGGTTGTGGAGGGTCTTGCACGTTGTGGTGCGCCTGGCTCTGGCAGCGGAGCGTTCGAGGCCGGGGCTCTGTCGGGGCCGGAAGGCGAAGCGCTTGCGCGCTGTGCCGCGCTGAAGACAGGCGCTTCGGGGGCTGCAACCGCAGAAAGCGTAGCGCGGTCGCGCTTGCGCGCTGCGCTGAACGAGGCAACCGCCCAGAGCAGAAAGCTTCCGAAGAGCATCACGTCGGCGAGATTGCCGTTGGCAAGCAGATGTGCAAAGGCCCAGAGCTTCACGCCGAGCACCATCGGGTGACGCCACTTCACCTTGAACCAGTTGCCTGGAATGTAGGCGGCAAGCAGCAGCACCATCGCGAACCAACTGAGCAGTGTTGAAGCGTGACGCACACCGAGCGGAAGTTCGTAGAGCGGAACCGGCGCCTGTCGCGCAAGGCCATAGCCGTAGATCAGTAGCGCAAAGCCTCCGATCGACAGGATCGAGTACACACCCTTCCAGGGTTTTTCACCCCACTGCGCGATCAGCCGTGTGCGCAGGGCCTCATCGAGCACGCGTATCGAGTGTGTACCGAGGAAGATGAGCAAACCCGCAATCAGCCACACCATGATCCGTCCCTTTCACACCTTGTTGTGCCGCCGCAGCCGCTACCATGACGCATGTTAAGCCTCTTGGGGCGCCAACGCCGGTTCGTGTCGATGCGAGCACATGATTCTCCCTGAGCAATTCGAAGCCCTCTGGGATGCCAGTGAGGCCTCCTCGAGCCACGACTTGTGGTTTGCCTTGCATCGCGGGGCATTGCTCATCGAGCGCGAAGGGGGCCAGGCGCGCATGCTCGAGGGTCACCCCGAGTCGCATGGCCTGGCCGTGGCCTCGGCAAGGCTGATCGGAAGGTGGCGTGGACGTGCCTGCTGGGCAGCGCAACTCGACGAGAACGCGGCAAGCGGTATTGGCACCGGCAGCATCGGTCCGCTGTTGCGCCTCGAGCCGCTTCGCGGGCTTTTTGGCCGTCTGCCCGACGAACTGCTGGCGATTGCTGCGCGCGGTCTGCAATTGCTCGAGTTTGATCGCACGCACCGTTTTTGCGGTGTGTGCGCGAGCGCCACCGGGAGGCATGAAGGCGGACGTTCTCGGCGTTGCGGGGCCTGCGGCGAAACCGTCTACCCGCGGGTGGCTCCGGCGATGATGGTTCTCATCACCCGGGACGGACCTGCCGCCCGTCAGTTGCTGCTTGCCCGCTCGCCACGTTTTCCGCGAGGCATGTACAGCGCGCTTGCAGGCTTTGTCGAGCCCTCGGAGTCGATCGAAGCCTGCATTCACCGCGAGGCCTACGAAGAGGTGGGGGTGCGCCTTGGCCGCCTCCGCTACTTTGGAAGCCAGAGTTGGCCTTTTCCGCATTCGCTCATGATCGCCTATCTTGCCGACTATGAAAGCGGGGATATCGTCTGTCAGGAAGGCGAAATCGAAGACGCCCGCTGGTTCGATCTGCATGCCCTGCCGCAACTGCCGCATCGGCTGTCGATTGCGCGACGCCTGATCGAAGGCGCAGTCGCCGAGGTGCTCGGCGCTGCCGCAGGCCCGTCAGCGCCGACGGTGCTGTGACCGGTAACGGCGGCGGGCCCCCGGTCTGCACCGCATGCGACGCACGCTAGCCTACGCGTTGATACCGGTTACGCCAGCGCTCTGGTCGGCCAATTACTATGTGGCTGCGAAAGCGCCCGGTCAGGTCGAGCCGCATGCGCTCGCACTCCTGCGCTGGACGATTGCGCTGGCGCTGATGCTGCCCTTTGCCTGGCCCGCGCTACGCCGACATGGCCCCCCCTCCCGCAGCGAATGGATCGACGGCCTCATCCTCGGTGCGCTCGGCATGTGGATCTGCGGCGCTTTCGTCTACATCGGTGGGAGAACGACCTCTGCGGTCAACATTGGCCTGATGTACGCGATGTCACCGGCGCTGATCGCCGCGGCGTCGGCCTTGTGGCTGCGGGAACACTTTGGGCCGCGCCAAAGTCTGGGTCTCGTGCTTGCCCTGAGCGGGATGCTCTGGATCGTGCTCCAGGGCAACTTCAGCGATCTGGGCCGCGTGCAGTGGGTGGAGGGCGACGTCTGGATTCTCTGCGCAGTGGCGTGCTGGACGCTCTACTCGCTGCTCCTGCGGCAGCGGCCTTCGCGCCTGGACCCTTTTGCGCGGCTCACTTTCATCACCGCCTGCGGGGTGATCGTGCTGCTTCCGATGACGCTGCTCGAACTGCTGATGACACCTGTCTGGCATCTCACGCTGCACGGTCTCTGGCTGGGGCTGATTGCAGCGCTGCTCCCGGGCTTTGGAGCCTACCAGGCCTACTCGCTGATGCAAAAGGAGCTCGGCGCGGCGCGCACAGGTGTTGTCCTTTACCTCCAGCCGCTTTATGCTGGAACGATGAGCTGGCTGCTGCTCGACCAATCGATCGGCGCCCACCACGCGCTGGGGGCGGCACTGATCCTTCCGGGCATCTATCTCTGCACCGCACCCGTTCGCCGTACCTGACCCTGTCGTTCATGCTCGCCTTTGTCCTGCCCTCGCTGTTTCTTGGTCTTCCACTGCTCGGATGGGCGATCGGTTTGCCCTGGCTCGGTCTTGCAGCGGGCGCGCTTGTGGTGCCGGCCGGCGAGTGGCTCACGGGCGCGCGGACGCTTGGGCCGGGTCTGCGCTCGGTCTGGCTCATGCGCTTGATCGTTCTGGCGGTGATTGCGCAGATTCCGCTGCTCGCACTCCTCGCTGCGGGGAGTACCTGGGTAGGGTCCAGCGCGGAGCAGGCACTGGGGGTCGCGGATCTTCTTTTCCTCGCGCTGTCGGTTGGCTATGTGAGCGGCGGTATCGGAATCGTGCTGGCGCATGAACTCGGCCATCGACGCGACCGTATCGACCTGACGCTCAGCCGGTTGCTGCTCCTGCTGGTCTTCTGGGGACCGTACCGGAGCGAACACAACCGTGGACACCACCGCCGCGCGGCAACGCCGGACGATCCCGCGAGCGCGCGGGCCGACGAGTCGCTCTACCGGTTCATGGGGCGCTACTTCTCGGGCATCTACCGATGTGCTTTCGCACTCGGCCATGCGGTGCAGACGGACCCCCCGGCCACTGAGGCTGCTGCACGCAAGATCGCGCGCGTTTGGGCGAGTGAAGCCGCAGCGCTGAGCGCCGGGAGTGTGCTCGCCGTTGCGCTGCTCGGTGCGCTTGGGGGATGGCAGGCGGTGCTTTTCGTGCTGATCCAGGCTGCAGTTGCACTCTATCTGGTGTGCGCAGTGGACTATGTGGAGCACTGGGGGCTGCAAAGGGCGCACAGGGGTGGTCGCTGGGAACGGATGGGGCCCGCGCACACCTGGGACTGCGCCAACGGGCTGAGCGATCTCCTCCTCTTTCAGCTTCCCCGGCATGCGCACCATCACATCGCACCCGGTCTTCCCGCGCATCGGCTCCAACGCACGCCCGAAGCTCCGCAAATGCCAACGGGCTACGCCGGGATGGTTGTGCTGGCGAGCGTGCCGCCACTTTGGTTCGCCGTGATGAACCCGCGGCTCGGAGCGCTCAGGAAGGAGGGAAGCTTCGCGCCTTCGCGCACCGCCTGATCGGCGCTTGCCTCGGCTTGCCGAATGCCCGGGAGCCTGGCGAGCACCTCATCAAGCCGGGCCTGCGGCACCACGACCACACCATCCTGATCGGCGATCACCACATCGCCGCTGCACACAGGATGGCCGGCCAGCGTGACCGGAAACCCCACGGTGCCCGGACCACTGCGATGCGGGGAATTCGGGGTGACCCCAACGCAGTAGGCTGCAAGACCCACCCGACGGATTCCCGGAAGGTCGCGTACACATCCGTCGGTTACGAAACCGATTGCGCCGCTGTTGCGGGCCATCCCCAGCAGCAGGTCGCCGGTGATGGCGCAGGCGGTGTGTCCGTGAGCAGCAGCTATGATCACGTCGCCGGGTTGGATGGCTGCAAGGGCGTGAACCAGGGCCAGATTGTCGGCCGGGCCGGCGTCGCAGGTCAGCGCAGTGCCGCAAAACTGCGCATGCTCCGCAATAGCGGGCTTGATGCGGTAATCGAGCGCGCCGGTTCCCCCCAGGGCATCCACCACAAAACCGGTGGGAGTGCCCTCGAGCAGGCGGACTTTTTCGCGCGCGGGCCGGTTGAACGCCTGCTGGCGGATGCTTGGCAGTTCCTCGATCATTGCCTATCCTCTGCAAGATGACGCAAGCCCAAAGCATCGCCGAGTTTCGCCGTCGCGCGCAAGCCCGACTGCCGCGACCGGTTTTCGATTTTGCCGACGGTGGCGCGGAAGATGAGGGCACGCTTCGCGCCAACGAGCGGGCTTTCGAGAGCTGGCAGTTGCTGCCGCAACCGCTGCGTGGCGCTGCAACCCGCGATCTCTCCGTTGAACTTCTGGGTCAGCGCCTCGCGGTTCCCTTCCTGATTGGTCCAACCGGCCTTGCGGGCCTTTTCTGGCCGCAGGGCGAGGTGGCGAGTGCGCGCGCGGCGCACCGCATGGGTACGGTGTATTGCCTCAGCCATGGGTCGGTATGTTCAATGGAAACGCTCGCGCAAAGTCACGCAGGGTTGCGCTGGATGCAGGTGTTCATCTACAAGGACCGCGGTTTCACCCGTGAACTTGCCGAGCGTGCCCGCGAGTGCCGCTTTGCAGCACTCATTCTCACGATCGACAACCAGCTGCTTGGCAAGCGCGAGCGCGACCTGGCCAACGGCTTTGCGATTCCACCGCGCTTCGGACTGCGCGAATTTGCGCACTACGTCTCGAAGCCGCGCTGGTGGTGGTCGATGCGACGCGAACTGCCAAGGCTCAGCTTCGGCAACTATCTGCGCGAGGGGTCGCCTGCGTCGGTGGCCAACCTTGCGGGAAAGATGGCGGGCATGCTCGATCCGGCGATGCATTGGGATGACGTGGCCTGGTTGCGAACGCTCTGGCCGGGCCCACTGCTGCTCAAGGGAGTCCTCCATCCGGCGGAGGCTGCGCAGGCCGCACGCATCGGTGTGGATGCGCTGATCGTGTCGAACCACGGCGGCCGGCAACTCGACGGCGCGATCGCCTCGCTCGACGCCCTGCCTGCGGTGCTCGACGCCGTGGGTACCTCGGTGGCGGTGCTGCTCGACGGCGGAGTGCGGCGCGGCTCGCATGCACTCAAGGCACTGGCGCTGGGCGCGCGGGCGGTACTGCTGGGGCGACCCCATCTCTGGGCACTTGCCAGCGACGGTGAGGCCGGTGTTTACGCAATGCTCGAATTGTTGCGCCAGGAACTGGACCGCGCCATGGGGCTTTGCGGCATCAGCAGCCTGGGTGCCTTGCCTGGCGCCGCAGTGCTCGCGCCAACCAGAGCGGTCCGCTAGTCCGACAGCGGCGCGGCTGCGGAGCCGTCAGACGCCCTTCGGCTTGCGCATCGACGCCATCCGGTCAGCGCTCACCATCTGGATCCTGCGGCTGACCCCGTCGCGCAGGTAGGTGATCTCCACCCGACTGCCGGCAGGACCCTTGGCCCAAAGCCGCTTGTAGAAGTCGCTCAGGTCTGCGACCGACTGATTGTCGAGGCTGACGATACGGTCGCCGCGTTGCAGGCCGGCGGCCGCAGCAGGACTCTCAGGGCTGATGCGCTGGATCTGCAGGCCGCCCGAAGGATGCGGCTGACTGTGGATTCCGAGCCAGGCCTGCGGAGGGCCGCTGCGACGTCCGGTTTGGAGCAGATCGGCGAGGATCGGCTTGAGCAGATTGACCGGGAGGTACAGGTTACCGGGTTTGGGATTGAAGCCACCGGTTGCGTCGGCCACGACCAGCGAACCCACCCCCACCAGCGATCCATCGTCGTCGAAAAGACCCGCGCCGCTCCAGTTGTTGACCGCAGGCACTGTCATCAGCGGTGCCTCGACCAGATACTCCCAGGTTCCCGCGAACGGCTTGCGCGACACGAGGAAAAGTTCGGTGAGTTCGGGTTCGCTGTGGCCGAGCGTCATCAGCCGTTTGGGGAGTTTGAGCGTGTCGGAGTCGCCAAGGGGAAGCGGATCGAGGCCGAGCGGAACCAGGGTCTTGACCAGCCCGAAGCCGCTCACCGGGTCGTAGGCCACGACGTCGGCGGGAAGTTTGCGACGTCGGCTGTCGACGATGTCGACGTCTTCGGCCTCGATCAGAAGGTAGCCCACGGTGAGGATGAGGTCGCGGTCGATGACGATCCCGGTCCCCAAGCGCGTCTGCCCCAGACTCCGGCTGCTCGGTGCCTGCGCATCGACCTGGACTTGCACCGCAACCACCGCCTGCATGATCCGGCGGCTGGTGTCGGGAGCGATCGAGGAACTCTTTTGCGCCTCAACCCGCGTGGGAAGCGAGGCGAGAAGTGCCATCAGGAGCGTCACAGCAAAGGCCACCACGAGAGTCTGCGCTGCCGCGACAACCTTCGGCAGCCGTGCGGCTTTGCCAAGATGCCTGCCCGGCAACACTTCCGACGCCCGCAATTCAAAAATCGACATCATCGACCACCTCTTCACCCGCGCAACCGGATACGCCGCACTGGGCGCACTACACCGCACAGCGGGTTTCGATGCACGATAGGCCATTTCCGGCGCGGTGGGAAGGGGATACACGCGCTCAATCAGGGGGCTTGAGAGCTTTACTGCGGGGTGAAACCACTTTCGCGAACGATCCGGGTCCAGACCTGCGCATACGCACGCTCGCGCCGCCCGAGTTGCTCCCCGGTCATTGGCTCAACGCTGAGCCCCATCTGGCCGAGTTGGGCAAGGACCTGGGGTTGACCGAGGACTCTGGCAAGTGCAGACGAGAAGCGCTCGGTGGCGGCGCGCGGCGTACCGGCCACCGCAAAAAAGCCGTAGAACGGCGGGTCTTCGAGCCCCTGGAGTCCGAGCTCCGCGAACGTGGGGACCTCCGGAAGCGCAGGCTGGCGCTTGCCGCCAAGCACCGCCAGAACGCGCAGCTTGCCCGCCTTGTGGTTTTCCACGAAGTCGGGAACCGAACCCATCCCGGCAGGAATCTGGTTTCCGAGCATGTCCCCGATCATGGGCGCACTGCCCCGGTAGGGTGCGGCCACAACGTCAAGCTTGAAGCGCTCACGCATCACACCCACGAGAAACTCGAGCGTGGACGCGGGCGCCGGTATTCCAACGCTTCCACGTTCCTTCCTTTCCGATTGCGCCTGAACCCACCGAACATACTCCGCAAAGTTCGTGGCGGGCGTTGCGGCCGACACCGCAAAGGCGTTGACGAAGGAGGCAAAGCCAGCAACCGGCACGAAGTCGACCGCCGGATTGAAGCCGGGATTCTTCGTAACGAGCGGAAGAATCGTGATCGTGTGATCGTGCGACAGAAAAAAGGTGGTGCCATCGGGGGGCGAGGACTTCAGCGCCTGTGCCGCAAGTTGGCCCCCCGCCCCCGGCCGGTTCTCCACCACGATGTTCTGGCCGAGTTCCTCGCGTAGACGGTCGCCCAGCAGCCGCGCGATCACATCGGTGCCACCCCCAGGGGGGAATCCAACCAGGATTCGCAGGGTCTTGCCGGTCGCTGCGCCCTGTCCGGCGGCACCCGCTGGGCCAGTCGTTGCCGCAGCGCCGGCGCCCTGGGGTGGACTCCCGGGCTGCGCCAGACCGCCCGGCGCAGCCGCCGAGAACAGGGTGAGCGCGGCAGCCTGTGTGGTGCGTTGCAGTACCAAGCGTCGCTTGTTCATGGTTTTCCCTGGTGGCTTATTGCTGCTGTTTTGCGTTCGACGTTTCCGGCCATCCCATTGCGCGCTTGGGTGCGGCGCGCGTGGGTGCGCCCCCGTGGGCGGGGCATCGACCAGGGCGAAGCAACCCGGAATGCCTGGCTTCGGCCCCAGGGCGCTTCAAGAACCCGGTCTCCCCAAACGCATTGCGTGCCCGCCAACGCTGCGGCGACGTTCGGCTGGGAGAGTTGCGGCAAGCCCGACATCGCGACGGGCTTTTATCGTATAGAAAATCAAAATCCATAACCATTATCGGATGCAAGTCTTGAAGTCTGGTGTTCGATGTGAGTATAGAGGCGGCGAGCAAGTGGGGGGAAGGGGAACACTAGTGATCCCCCAGCAAGGCCCGCAATTCAACCTTGCGATGGCAGGCCCGGGAGCCCTCGAGGGCAAGTTGCTGCGCCGTGTGGGAGTCCTTGCAATCAATCAACCAGAAACCGCTGTAGGACTCAGGTCCGGCAAGGAGGGATTCTGCGGATCGGCGCCCGATCCCGCAACGGTTGTCGATCAGCAGACTTTCCGAGGGCGCTGCCAGGCCCCCGGCAGCAACCCAATGCCCATGGGCGCGCAGTTGGTCGTTGAAGGCGTCGATTGCTGCGAACTCCTCGGCTGTGCCGGACGCCGACAACGAATCGATCACAAAGACGATGAACCTTTTCGACATCTCGTGGCTCCAGGATGATCGACACTTGAGGGCAATCGCAGGGTCTCCGAGGGCTTCAACGCCCGCCCCTTCTTTCGGAAAACAGCGACCCGGGCGGCACGATCGAGCATGTCCGCAGTGTGTACAACGGGTTCGCCGGTTTAGGCAAACCGTGCAAAAACGCAAGCCCCGCGCGCCGCGCAGTCACCGCGCCACCAAGGGAAACGCATCAGGGTTCTTGATCGACGCAAGCGCCAGATCGATATCGAGCCTCCGGTAAGTGGCGCTCAACAGCACTGCGGGCTTGCTGAATCTGAACGGCGGTCAATCCGATCCGGGTCGCAAGCGCGAGCTCAGGTTCGATCCAGAATTTCGCCCCGCCGTCAGGATGGGAAACGTGAACAGGCGGACGCAGCTCTTCTCGGGAAAAGAGAAACATTCTGAAAGGCCCATCACGAACAACTGTCGGTGACATGACGAAACTCTACACCGTCGCTGGGGCCGTCTGTAGGTGATGGCGCGTGACCTTTGCGTGACGACTCCCGCGTCAGCCCAACGGAGGTCACCGTCTGTCGTGCAGCAAACCTGGTCGGCGCGTCCAGGCCGCGCTTGCCCACAGGCCCAGAAACGGTCCAGCACCATGCCGTCAGCCAGCCAAAGCCCAAGCGTAAAGAGAATTGACGCTGACACCACCACCCTGCCCAGACACATCCCGCTCAAAGTTGCAAACCCAAAGGTTTGCTACAGCGGCGAGTGATCAGGTGGAGACAGCGTGGAGCCAAGGCTGGCACACCCTGCCCACAGCCGAAGAACGATCCCTGGAAAAGCCTCACGAGCCGAGCGACGCTGCGGGGCATGGAGGACTGAGCATCGATGAGTCGTTGGTCGGGGTGAGAGGATTCGAACCTCCGGCCTCTACGTCCCGAACGTAGCGCTCTACCAGGCTAAGCTACACCCCGATCTCGGGGCGGGATTGTAACGGAGACTATCGGAGACCGCTCTGCGCGGGCCCCTCGTTTGCCGTTCGTGCTCCGGAAACCCGGGCAATGTCCGGTGTCTTTGTAAAGCGCCGAGGAAAGAATCCGTTGTCCAATCCGAGGGTGTGGGAGGGGGGTAAACCCGGCAACCCGAACTGCGGCGACCCAAACCGCAGGGATTCAAGATGCGGGCACCCGAATCCGGCAACCCGAAGCTCAGCAATCCAGCGCCCGCGCACTCGAACCGCCGGGATCAAGTCCCGATACCTCACGGGGCGGTGACATGGCGCCGGGCCCTCATGGGGTGGTCGACTAGCCCCGGGAGCACGAGGCCCGGGATCGTGAGGGAAGCACCGAACGGGGCCTTGAGCCAAGCGGAAACCGCGACGATGCGAGCTTCGATCTTTGTGCTCTACATGCTTGCCGCCGCCACGATCTGGTGTGGCGTGGTTGGGCTTTACGCACCGCTTTTTGCCTGGTCTGAATGGGTCAAGGGCATCAACCTGGTCTACTTGCCGCATGGGGTACGGCTGGTCGTGGTGATCCTCTTCGGACTACCGGGAGCGGTCGGTATCGGCCTTGGTACGGCGGCGATGGGCTGGCAGGAGATGCAAGCCAACCCGCTTCTGTGGCTCACCCAGTCAGTGATCGCCGGGGGTGCCCCATGGCTTGCACTGTGGACTGCGGTGCGGTTGCGCTGGGGCGGCGATCTCGAGCGCCGCCTCGGGCGACTGGAATCCGGTTTCGCCTCCTACGACGGGCACTCACTCCTGGCGCTGGCCCTG
>Ga0194134_10002200_pt1 | contig 23674 bp, 21 predicted proteins | sample TA2KigOff0mmetaG_FD_148602 | JGI IMG/M metagenome (GOLD analysis project Ga0194134, IMG submission 148602) | Freshwater microbial communities from Lake Tanganyika, Tanzania - TA2015056 Kigoma Offshore 0m | ecosystem: Environmental > Aquatic > Freshwater > Lake | place: Tanzania: Lake Tanganyika... | reverse complement strand
AACGGGCCTCCTTGGCCATCTCCACGGCGTCGAGGGTCTCGGTGAGGGAGCCGATCTGGTTCACCTTGACGAGGATCGAGTTCGCGGTGCCGGTCTCGATGCCCCGCTTGAGGAACTGGGTGTTGGTCACGAACAGGTCATCACCGACCAGCTGGACGCGGTCGCCGATGGCGTCGGTGAGCTTCTTCCAGGTGTCCCAATCGCCCTCGGCGCAGCCATCCTCGATCGAGATGATCGGGTACTTGGCGGTGAGGCGGCGGTAGAACTCGACCATCTCGTCGCCCGAGAGGACGTCGCCGGAGGACTTCTTGAAGACGTAGGCTTTCTGCTCCTTCACGTAGAACTCGGAGGCGGCCACGTCGAGGGCGAGGTGGATGTTGCGGCCGAGCTTGTAGCCGGCGCCCTTGACCGCGAGGGCGATGGCGTCGAGCGCCGCCTCGGTGGACTCGAGCTTCGGGGCGAACCCACCCTCGTCGCCGACGGCGGTGGCGAGGCCCTTCTCCTTGAGGACCTTCTTCAGCGAGTGGAAGACCTCGCAGCCCATCCGCAGGCCTTCGGAGAAGGAGCGGGCGCCAGTGGGCATGATCATAAATTCCTGGAAATCGATCGGGGCATCGGAGTGCGCGCCGCCGTTCATAATGTTCATCATCGGGACCGGGAGGACCTTGGCGTTCGGGCCGCCGATGTACTTGTAGAGGGGCTGGCCGAGGGCGCGGGCGGCGGCGTGGGCGGTGGCGAGCGAGACGCCGAGGATCGCGTTGGCGCCGAGCTTCGCCTTGGTGGGGGTGCCGTCGAGCTTGAGCATCGCGTGGTCGATGCCGACCTGGTCGCACGCGTCGTGGCCGATGAGGGCGGGGGCGATCTTCGCCTTCACGTTCCCGACCGCCTTCTGCGTGCCCTTGCCGAGGTAACGCTTCTTGTCGCCGTCGCGCAGCTCGATGGCCTCGTGCTCGCCCGTGGAGGCGCCCGAGGGGACCGCGGCGCGGCCGAGGGCCCCGCAGACGAGGCGCACGTCGACCTCGACGGTCGGATTGCCACGGGAGTCGATGATCTCACGGGCGGTGATGGCGGAGATGGTGGTGTTCATGAATGGGAAAAGAGGGCGCCGCGAAAGGCGCACGGAGCGGCGAGGAAACGACACCGGCCCCGGGAGGGGAAGGGAAAAGTGTCCGCCCGCGGCCGGCTAGGCGGTGCGGAACCCGTGCCGGCGCCCGAGGGCGAGGCAGGCGTCCGCGGGTTCGATGGCCTGGGAACAGGTCCCGTCGCGCAGCGAGGCGGCGGCGGCGCAGACCCCGAGCTCCAGGCAACGGGGGAGGGGCCAGTCCTCGTGGAGGCCGAGCAGGATGCCGGCCGCAAGGGCATCCCCGGCGCCGGCGGAACCCACGATCTCCTCCGCGGGCATCCGCACCGCGGGCTGCCAGTGACATTCACCCCGGGCGGAGCAGGCGGCGACCCCCTCCGGGAAATGAATCAGCGCCCATTCGCGCACTCCCAGGGCCAGAAGGTGCCGGCCCGCGGCCAGCACCGCATCGCGGTCGAGGCTCTCGCCGCGGCCCAGCTGCAGCCCGGTGAGCTGCTCGGCCTCGTAGTCATTGGCGAAGAGGACATCCACCTCCGGGAGGGCGGGGGCGACGACCCGGCCGAATAGCTGGGGGCGGGCGCTGACGCAGTCGACCGAGGTCCGGAGGCCGGCGGCGCGGGCGCGGCGCAGCACCTCGGCCGAGCGGGGCCGGCCGTCGGCGCCGGGCGCATCGAGGGCGTCGAGCAGCAGCAGGTAGGCGAGGTGGAAGTGCCGGGCGCGGCTGGCCCCGAAATCAAAATGCTCCGGGGCGAGCAGCGCGCTGGCCCCTGGATCGTGGAAGAAAGTACGCCTTCCCGTGCCCTGCTCGGTCATCACGTCGGTGAAGCTCGTGGCCGCCGCCCGCGTCGTGTGGAGCTGGCGGTCGTCGATGCCATGGGCCCGCGCGTCCGCGCGGATGGCCGCGCCATCGGCGTCGTCCCCGAGCAGCGCTACCCCCTCGAGGGGGAACGGCGCGCCCAGCTTTGCGAGGTCCTTGAGCACATTGTACGGGCCGCCCCCGTTGCCGGCGCGGCGCCCGAGGATATGCGCCAGCCCGTCCTGGGGCGGCCAGGTGTCGATCAGCTTGACGTGGTCGATGATCCACGACCCCCCGGCGATGATCCCGCGGCGCATCGTTCAGCGGCGGTAATGGGTGGAGGTGGGCGTGAGCTGGAGGTCGCGCTGCAGCGGGCGCTGCGGCTTGATCCCGAGCTTCTCCAGCACGCCGTGGTAGGCCTTGACCGCCTCGACGGGCTCGACCTCGCCGTCGACGATCCGGCGCAGGAACTCGATGAAGGCGAGCGGGTGTTCCGAGAGGTTGATCTTGCGTCCGAAGAGGGCGACCCGGGCGCCGTACCGCTGCGCGTCGTGGATCAGCTGGAACGCGTCGAGGGTCGTGCCGCTGCTCCCGCCGAGGATCCCGACCACCAACCGGGGATCGTAGGCGACCAGTTCCTCGAGCGGGCCCGGGCCGTTGTAGGGGATCTTGAGGAAGACCGGACGCCCCGCGGAGGTGACGCCCGCGAGCGTGCGCACGATGTGGTCGTTGAGGAAGCCGGGCACCTGGCCGGCCGGGATGCCCGGATCGACGTTGGGGTTGAAGATCTCGAGGAAGTAGCGGAACCGCTTCGCCTCGGCCTCGAGCCGGAACGCGGCGAAGTCCTCCAGCGCGCGGTAGTCCCAGTCGATGTTGTTGGTGAAGGTGATCGAATACAGGCCAAGGTCGGCCCCGGGGAAGGGCTGGGTGCAGTCCGCCTGCAGCCGCCCGTACTTCATATGCTCGATCGTCGCCGTGCGGAAGGCGCGGGACGGGAGGGTCGGGTACTTGCCGCCCCGCACGACCCAGATGTCGCTGGTGTCGTTGGCCCGCGCGGCGGGGGTGATCGCGGAGGCGCGGAAGAGCCCCTCCTGGATCGCCAGTTGCTCGACGTTGGAGGCTGAGAGCAGGACGATGTCCACGATGTCCTGGGCGATCACCGCCCGGATCTGCGCGCGGTAGTCCGCGAGGGACTTCCAGCAGGCCTCGGCCTCGCGGTGACGCTCGGGGCGGCACTGGCCGGGTCCGGGGGCCGTGATGCCGAAGGCCATATCCGCGTCCTTCGCGTCGGCGATGATGAAGTCCTTCCGGGTCGCCTGGCCGGCGTGGATCCGCGCCAGTTTCTGGTCAAGTCGCTTGGGGAGGCCCATTGGGTAGGCGCGGAGCCTCGCCGCGCGCGCGCCCTCTTGTCGAACCAGAAGCGGCGGGCCGGAGGCTTGCGGCCGGTCGCCCGGCAGGCCCAGGCTCCGCGAATGCGTGCCTTGCTGCTTGTCGTCCTTGGCTCCGCCCTCGGGGGCGCGGCCCGCTTCCTGATCGCGGGCTGGGTCGGCGCGCGGCTGGGCGGGGCGTTCCCGTGGGGCACCGTGTTGGTCAACGTCTCCGGTTCAGCCCTCATCGGCGCGCTGGCCGCGCGCGAGGAGATGCTCAGCCCGGAGGCGCGGCAGTTCCTGATGGCCGGGGTCCTCGGGGGCTTCACCACCTTTTCCAGCTTCAGCCTCCAGACCCTCCGGCTGGCGCAGGAGGGGGATTGGGCCCGGGCCGCGGGCAATGTCCTTGGGAGCGTATGCCTGTGCCTCGCCGCGGTCGCGATCGGCTACCGGCTCGCGCGACTCGCCTGAGCGGCCCGCCGCGCTGGAATCATTCAAGCCCCCGCCGGTCCGCTGCGCCAGAACTTCAGGGGCACGTTGGCGAGGGCGATCAGCGCCAGCTGGCTGACGACAAAGGAGGAGAGGGCGACAAAGGCCGCGTCGGTGAAGCCGTAGCTGTGGAGGCCCACCCCGAGCATATTCGTGCCGAACCAGCTCCACGAGGTCACGATGTTGCCCCCGATGGCCAGGGCCATGAAGCCGCGCTGGCGGACGATTCCCCCCCAGCGGGCGTGCAGCATGATCGCGTTCCACAGCACGATGATGAGCGCTCCGTTCTCCTTGGGATCCCAGCCCCAGAAGCGCCCCCAGGACTGGTCGGCCCAGATGCCACCCAGGATCGTGCCCACGAAGTTGAAGAGGATGGCGAAGCAGGTGATGCCGTAGGTCATCCGCGTGAGCGCGTCCGCCGTGGGCCGGTCGAGGCTGCGGGTGAGCAGGCCGCGGAGCACGTAAATGATGCCGAGGAAGCCCGCGAGGAAGGTGGCCGAGTAGCCGGCCGTGATCACCACCACGTGGGTGGCGAGCCAGAAGTTCGAGTCGAGCACGGCGCGCATCATCTCCATCGTGTCACCGCTGAGCGAGAGGTGGTGCGCGATCACCAAGGTGGAGAAGCCGATCGCGCCGGCCGCGACGCTGCCGATGGCGTTGCGATAGATCGCCTCGAGCACGAGGCAGAGCCCCACGGCGCCCCAGCCGACGAAGAGCGCCGACGAGTAGAGGTTGGTCACCGGCGGGCGGCCCTCCAGCCACATCCGGCAAAGGATGCCCGCGGTGGCCACCGCCCAAGCGACGGCGATGATCCAGAAGGCCGAGCGCCCGAGGAGCGACGGCCAGACCAGCCACGAGAACAGGGCGACGAAGAAGGCGAGGGCGTACAGCACCGAGCTGGTGTAGAAGGGCTGGGCCGCGTTGAAGCGGGTCTCCAGGTCGCACTTCCGCAGCTTGGCGTCGAAGCGCTTGGCGAGGTCCGCCCGGAAAAGCTCCACCAGCTTGTTGAACTGCTCCGGCTTCTCGCCGTGCCACGCGTGGCCGAACCCGGCGTAGGCGAGCGCGGCCGGATTGACCGTGCCCGAGCGGAAGGTCTCGAGCAGGGCGGCGCCCGCGGACTTCCAAGCGGTGAGGTCAGGATTGCCCGCGTCGGGCGGCACCACGAGGAAGGTCGTGGACTCCGCCATCACCACGAAACGCTCCCCAATGTCGGTCATCGCCTTCGCCGCGGACTCGTCGTGCGGCTGCCCGGCCTGCTTGGCACGCACCGCCGCCACCCCCGCCTTGACCTGGTCCTGGAACTGGAGGAGCTCGCCGAGGAAGTCGGGACGGCCCGGCGAGACGAAGGCGTGACGGAGCCGCTGGTAGTGGACGAGGTTACCGTAAATCTGCAGGACGCCCCGCTGGAAGGGGGTGCGGACGGCGGACTCGACCTGGTCGGCGAGCTTGGCCTGGCGCTGGAGTTCCGCGATCTTGGGCTCGAGCTGGCGCAGGGAGAAGCGCTTCTCGCCCTGGCCTTCCGTTGTGCGCAGGTTGAAAACCGCGAGGACATCCGGGTTCACGATCTCGAAGTGCTGGTAGGTGTCCGCCTTCGCCGGTCGGAATGCGACGTCGAGGAGCCACTCGACCGGCTGCAGCCGGCGGCCATCCGGGGTGGTGACGGTCTGGCGGCCCTGGAGCTGGAGGAGGGAGCTGCGGGCGACGGTGTCGAGCGGCTTGAGGCGGCCGTTGACGAGGACGGGCAGGCGCCCGAAGCCCTGGACGTCGAACGCGGCGGGGTTGCGCGGCGCGCGCAGGGTGCTGGCGACCCAGGCCAGGACGAGGACGAGGACGAGATAGGGGGCGGCCTTTTTCATGCGGCGGCGGGAGCGGTGCGGCGGCGCTTGGCGATGAAGCCGAGCAGGTGGATCGTGAACTGCCAGAGGAGGCCGAGCGTCATCACGCTGCAGGCGATGTAGGGCATGAGCCAGCTGGGGTTCCGGACGACCTGCAGGATTGTGACCTTGTCGTTCCCGGGTTCGAAGCTCGCCTGGTAGAAGGTGTAGCCCGCGTAACGCAGCGGGTTATTCATATAGATGAGAACCTCACGGTCATCGGCGCCCCCGGGCGTCTGCAGGCGGATGCGGCTGGAGAAGTTCTTCGGGATCTCGGTGCCCGAGTACTTGTCGTGGCTGAACTTGAGCAGGGTCAGCGTGTAGTCCTTGTACGCCCGGGTGAAGCGCAGGGAGATGTTGTAGTTGCGCCCGCCGTAATCGAAGCGCTGCGGCGGCATCCGCGGGTCGGCGGAGATCACCCAGGTCCCGATGGTGCCCTCACTGCCGACGAGCTCCACGAACGCCCCGGGCAGGTTCCGTTCGTCCTGCTTGTAGGTGATGGGCAGGGGCGTGAGGTCGACATTCAGGCCGATGCCCTTCGTCGCCCTGATCGCGGCCGGCGACGCCGGGGTCCCGGCCTCGCGGTTGCGGATCAGCGAATTGGGATAATAGAGGCGGGTGATGACCCGGAACGGCAACTTAGGGTGCTGGATGGTCTCGCCGCGGGCCGCGATCGACTCGGGGATGGCGACCACCTCGTCGTGCTTCGGATCCGTGGTGTCGACGATGGCGAGCTCGTTCTCGCGGAAGCTCTCGGAGTAGTTACGCGGCTCCTCCTGGGTAAGCCGCATGCTGAAGTCGTCCTGGAGGATGCCGGTGAACAACTCGCCGATCAGCAGCAAAATGAGTCCGGCGTGGGCGAGCTGGATGCCGAGCTGGCGCAGGGTCGCCTTGAACCGGTAGGCGTGGCTTGCGATCAGGTTGATCAGCATCAGCCCGCCGATGAAGTAGCCGCCGGGGAACACCGGGACGGGGATGTCGCCGAACTTCGCGAGGACGAAGAAGGAGCGGAAGTACTTCTCCTGGACCGCCCAGATGCCGAGGTTGACCTGGTCAAGGGTCGCCGCGAACACCAGCACCATCCCGAGGACCAGCAGGACCACGGTCAGCGTGAGGGAGGTGAAGAAATCCCGGAACTGGCGGGTGACGTCGTTCATTTCGCGGGGGCGGCCGGCTTGATGGTGGCGAGGAAGGCGGTGAAGGCCGGCTTCTCGCGCGCGACGAGCGCCGCCGGACCGGTGAGCTTGAAGAACCAGGTGGCGCCGCCGTGCGGGATCATGGCGCCGAGGATGCGCTGGGGCTTGTCGCCGGTGCCGAGGATGTCGACTACCGTCATGTGCAACCCGTTGTGATCGACGTGCTCGGTCGCGGCCGCGAAGTCCGACTGGTTGAGGGCGGGGAGCGAGAGCTGTCCGCGCCAGCGGTTCAGGTTCGCAAGGTCGCCGCCCACATCGCCCGGGAAGGCGGTGATCGCGAAGTCGGCCTCCCCCTCATCGCCCTTCACGGCGTAGCTGCCTTTGCGCATCGCTCCCGCGGGTTTCGCCGTCCACGTCGCGGGGGCGGTCCAGGCCAGCGGGGCGCCGGAGGCGGTTGCGACCGCGGTGTTCGCCCTATCGCTTCCCGCGGGCGCCGGACTGGCCGCGGTCGCGGGAGCCGCGCTGGCCGCCGCCTTGGCCGCCGGATGCTGCTCCTTGGGGATCCGGTAGGTGGTGATCTCCTCCTTCTGGCAGCCGGGGGCGAGAGCGAGGACCAGCGCGAGCACGGAGGGCGGGAGAGCCTTCATAAGACGCGGTAAGTCGCTCGTTTGAGGCAAAACTTCAACCCAATCCGGCATCCTTCGTCGCCCCGCGCCCGCCCGCCGGCTTTTGGCTTTGCCGGTGCCCGCTCCCTCGTTGATAAACGTCGGATGAGACTGCAGGCCCTCGGGGATTCCGCGGTCGTTTTCTCCCTCGGGAACGAGGCGGACCGGACCGTCGCCCGCCGGGTCCGCGCGATCGCGTCCCGGCTGCGGTGCAATCCCCCTGCGGGAATGAGCGAAGTGTGCGCGGCCTTTGGAAACGTCGCGCTCTTTTTTGAGGCGGGCGTGACCCCACCTCCGGCCGAGGTGCTGGCGGCCATCGTCGCGGCGGCGGCCGCGGGTCCGGCGGCCACGGCCCGCCCGCGCGTGGTGGAGATCCCGGTCCTGTACGGCGGGGAGTCCGGCCCCGATCTTCCGGAGGTGGCCGCCGCCGCCGGGCTGACCCCGGCCGCGGCCGTGGAACTGCACGCGGGCGCGGAGTATTTCGTGCGCGCCATCGGGTTCGCCCCGGGCTTTCCGTATCTCGGCGGCCTGCCCTCCGCACTGGCCCGACCCCGCCGCGCGACGCCCCGGGTTCGCGTGCCCGCGGGGTCAGTTGGCATCGGGGGCACGCAGACTGGCATTTACCCGCAGGCGAGCCCGGGCGGCTGGAACCTCATTGGGCGCTCGCCCGGGCGCCTGTTTGACCCCCGGGACAAGTCGCCGTCGCGATTGGAGATCGGCGATGAGGTGCGGTTTGTGGCGGTTGCGGAGGCCGATTTTTCGTCACCCACGGAGAATCTGCCGGAGCCGCCTGGACCGGGCATCCGGGTGCGGCGGGCGGGCGCGCTGACGACGGTGCAGGATCTGGGTCGCCCGGGCTGGCGGGCCAGCGGGGTTTCCCCGGCGGGGGCCGCGGACCCGTTCTCGCTCCGGATCGCGAACCTGTTGGCGGGCAATGCGGAGGGGGAACCGGCGCTGGAACTGACCCAGACGGGGCCGGAGCTCGAGTTTCCTGCGGGCGCCGTGGTGGCCGTCGCGGGGGCGCCGATCGACGGCTTGCCGTGGGGACGTCCCGTTTACCTGCCCCCGGGCGCGAGCCTGCGCTTGGGAGCGGTGAGCGGGGGCCTCCGGAGCTATCTGGCCTGCGCGGGGGGCTTCGGTTTACCGCGGGTGCTGGGGGGCGGTGGCACCGATCTGCGTGCGGGCTTTGGAGGCTTGGGCGGGCGAGCGCTACGCGCGGGTGACTGGCTGCCGTTGCGGAGGACGGAGCCGCCGCGCTCCCCCGCTCGCTGGCACCTTGATCCACGGTTGCAGCCCCCGGTGGAGGGGGAGGTGGAACTCCGCGTCTTGTCGGGGCCCGCCGCGGCGGACCTACCGGGCTGGACAGAACGCGCGTTTAGGGTCGGCGCCCGCTCCGACCGGATGGGGCTGCGGCTGGAGGGCGAGGCCTTCTCGCGGCCGCCACCCGGGGACCTGGATTCGTTTCCCGTGATTCCCGGGACGGTGCAGGTGCCGCCGGATGGCCGTCCGATCGTGCTCTTGGCGGACGCGCAAACGCTGGGGGGCTACGCGCGCCTCGGTCACGTCATCAGCGCGGATCTGCCCCGCCTCGGGCAGCTGCGGCCCGGGGACCAGCTGCGGTTCCGGGAGGTCGGGATCGAGGAGGCCAGGGTTCGGCTGGCCGCGCGCGAGCGCCGCCTGCGAGAGCTTCGGCTCGGACTGGAGGGTTGCCGATGCTGACCATTGATCTCAACTGCGACCTCGGAGAGGGGGGGCGGGCGGATGAGGCGCTCATGCGCCTGATCACGTCGGCCAACATCGCCTGTGGGGGGCATGCCGGCGATGAGGCGACGATGCGGGAGACTCTGCGCCTCGCGCGGCGCTACCGCGTCGGCGCGGGCGCGCATCCGGGCCACGAGGATCCGGCCCACTTTGGTCGGCGGGAGCTGCCCGTGACGCCCGCCGCCGCGGCGGAACTCGTGATACGTCAGACGGAGCGCCTCCGCCGCCTGGCGGCGGAAGAGGGGACCCAACTCACCCACGTGAAGCTCCACGGCGCGCTCTACAACCAGGCCTCGCGCGATCCCGCGTTGGCGGCGGCGGTGGTGCGCGCGCTGGCCGCCGATTTTCCCGGGCTGCCGCTGATTGCCCTCGCTGGCAGTGTGCTCGAGGCAACGGCCCGCGGTGGCCTCGGTGCGCCCGTGCACGCGGAGGCGTTTGCGGATCGAGCCTATGAGGCCGGAGGCAGCCTGCGCGCGCGTGGCCTGCCGGGCGCTCTGCTCCCGGACGCCGCCGCGGCCGAGCGGCAGGTGCTGCAGATTCTCCGCGCGGGCCGGGTTGCGACGTGGGATGGCGGCGAGACCCCGCTGCGGGCCGAAACGTTCTGCCTGCACGGCGATGGCGCCGATCCGGTGGGTTTCGCGCGTCGGATCCGTTCGGCGCTCGCCGCGGCGGGCGTCGCGATCCAGGGTTTCCCCCCGCCCGTCCTCCGCTGATGTCAACGCCCCCGCCGCCGTTCCCCTCCCGTCGAGTCAGCCCGGTGCTGTTGCTCACCGGTTTCGAGCCCTTCGGGGGTGCGTCGACCAATCCCTCCCAGCAGATCGCGCGGGCCCTGGATGGCACGAGGGCGGCGGGGCATCGCATCGTGGGGGCGGTGCTGCCCTGCGTGTTTGGCGGGGCGCGTCGAGAACTGGCCCGCCTGCTGCGCCGGCACCGGCCTACGGTGGTGGTCTGCCTCGGCGTGGCCGCGGGCCGCACTGCCATCACGCCCGAGCGGGTGGCGATCAATCTCGAGGACGCGCGGATCCCCGACAATGCCGGGGCGCAACCGCGAGATCGTCCGGTGGTCCGGGGTGGTCCGGCCGCGTATTGGTCGACGCTGCCGGTGAAGGCGATCGTCGCCGAGTTGGAGCGCCACGGGATCCCGGCGGCGGTTTCGCACACGGCGGGCACGTTCGTCTGCAACCACCTCTTCTATGCGCTGCGGCACGCCGTGCGGCGCCGGCGGGTGCGGGCCGGCTTCATCCACGTGCCGTCCGCGGTGGCGCGCCCGGGACCGCGCGCGCCCGGCCTGCCGCTTGCCCTCCAGATCCGGGCCGTGGAGCTGGCCCTTAAGGTGGCCGCCCGCCGGCGCCGGGATCTCCGGCGGGCGGGCGGCTGTGAATACTGATCGAGCCGCGGCGCGGCGGCCCCGACCTCAGCTTTTGGCTCAGTGGGCGAGGGTCCAGCCGGGATTCTCGCGCCCGAGAGGCACCGCCACGGGGGCCCCGGTCACGGGCAAAAGCCAAGCCAGTCGCTCGCCTGTCACTGGATGCTCCCAAAGGATGTCGGAACGCGCGTCGCCATTGAGATCCGTCGCACCGGCTGGTACCCAGAGCGGGCCCGGCCGTCCCAAGCTCAACCGGCCGAGGCTCGTAGTCCCCCGCAGGAGCCAGAGCTGGTACTCACCGGTCAGCAGGTTCTCGAGCAAGAGGTCGGTGCTGCCATCGGCGTTGAAGTCACCGGCTCCCGCGATGTCCCATTCGATCGGCAGAGGGGGCAGCGCGCGCAGCCCGTCCGTCTTCAGGCGGGTGAGCGCGAGCACGTTGCGTTCGCCCGTGACGACGTCCTGAAAGACCAGGTCGGGGAGCGCGTCACCCGTGAAGTCGCCCGCGGCGGCAAGCTGCCAGGACGCCGGGATCTCGCTGAAACTGACGGTGCCGATACGCTCGGATCCGGCGAGCAACTGAATCTCCGCGGTGCCCGCGGCCGGATTCTGCCAGACGAGGTCGGCGCGCCCGTCGCCGTTGAAGTCCGCCGCCGTCGCGAGGCGCCAGGCCTTGCCCGGGGAGGGGAGCCCTAGCTCGGTGGTCCGGGCCGCGTCCCGGAGGAGCCATGCCTTGACTCCGCCGCTGGGGAGATGATGGAAGACGAGGTCGGCGCGCCCGTCCGCGTTGAAATCCACCCGCAGCGTATCCGCGAACCGGCCGGGAAGGGCGGTCGCGACGGTGGTGCCGTTGACCAGGTTGGTCTGCGATTTCGGTCCCTTGCTGGACGTGGTCGTGACCTTCAGCACGGCACCCGCGCTCGTGACGGTCCCGGCCGAGTTGGCGACGTCCACCGCGTAAGTGCCGGCGTCCGTGGTGGTGACGTTGCCGAGGGTGAGGCTGGGATTAGTCGCGCCGGCAAGGTACGTCTTCGTGACCCTACGCCCGGATTTGACCTGCACGAACCAGCGGTAGCTCGGAGAGGGGTTACCGCTGGCTACCACGGTGAAGGTCACGTTCGCGCCCGCGGTCACGTTTCGGCTCACGGGCTGGGTGGTTATGACTGGGGCGTAGGTCGCGGGACTGACCGTGAGCAGCGCGATGGCGCTCGTCGTGCTGCCGACGGAATTTTGCGCAACTACGGTGTAGGCGCCCGCGCTGCCCGCGACCGCATTCGTGATGCCGTAGCTCGCGGACGTGGCTGCCGCGATGGCGTTGCCATCCTGATACCACTGGTAAGCGGGGGTCGGGTTGCCGCTGGCCGCCGCGGTGAACGCGATGCTCCCGCCCTCGATCACATTCTGGCTGACCGGCTGGAGGGTGAAAACGGGAGCGGTGAGGGGCGGGTTAACCGTGAGGACCGCGGGGGCGCTGGTGGCGGAACCGGCGGAGTTGGTGGCGGTGACCGTGTAGGTGCCAGCGTCGCTCAGCGCGGCCGCGGCGATCGTCAGCGTGTTCGCGGTGGCACCCATCACCGGATTGCCGTCCTTGCGCCATTGATACGTGGGCGCGGGAGAGCCCGAGGCGGTGGCGGAAAAGGTCACCGTGGCCCCCGCAAATACGGTCTGGCTCACGGGTGAGGAAGTAATCACCGGGGCGGTTTCGATGGGCGCGACCGAAAGGATTGCCGCGTCGGAGAGCGTCGCGCCGGCGGCGTTGCGCACCTCGGCCACATAGGTGCCGGCATCCGCGAGCGTGGCGCTGCCGAGAACGTGCTCGGCCCCGGTGGCGCCGGGAAGCTCGATCCCGTCCTTGAACCAGCGGTAGCTGAAGGGCTGATCGCCCTCCGCCGTGACGGAGAACGTGATCGCCTGCCCCGGAGAGGCCGTGGCGGTTAGTGCCGGCGAAGGCAGGGGTAGGGCAAGAAGCAGGAGCCCGCAGAACCGAGCGAGCAGCGTGAGGGAACGGTTGGAGTTCATCGAAGGAGGCAGAAATTCCAGTTGGGATCAGTGTTTCTGCCCACGGCGATGGCGGGCTCTGCTTAGGGCGCGAGCCCCGGCGCCGGGTTGAACTAGATTGAAAAGGTTTTGATAACTTCCTGCGTGGGAATGCAGTTAGATTGCGGAAAATAGGTAAAAATAGGGCTTAATACCCATATTTTTCCGTGAAAAGACCGCGATGAGACCCGGCGAGCCCGGGAATATTCCCCGGCGGCAGAATTCCCTCTTTGGAGGGGAATCTCAGATGCGCAGGCGCCGGGTCGCGGCGTTGCCTGCCGCATCGAGCAGGCTGATTTCGACCGCGTCCGCCCCCGCGGCGCGGTCGAGCGGCAACTCGAGGATGAAGGTCTCCTCGCGGCCGTCGCGGATGCCGTCTGCCGGTTGGCGCACGCTCTCGCGGAGCCCGTGGTTGAAGACCAGATCGAGGCCCTCCAGCAGGCTGAGGCCGTCGCGCCCACGCACGGTCACCACTACGGACCCAGCACCACGCACGGCCTCGGCCGTGAGGATTTCGGGCGGCGTGTGGTCTACCAAGAGCTCGTCGGTGCCGAAGGTGTGGCTCAGTCGCTCCGCGGCGGGGCGCGGGGCGGTCTCGTTCACGCGCAGCTGCGTCTCGTACGAGCCTTCCGGAAGATGGTGCGTCTGGAAACGCACGAACGGTTCGCGCGTGCCCACCACGATGTCGCGCCACTCGGTCTCGCCTTCGCGGCGGAGGGAGAAGGTCGCGGCGAGCGCGTCCCCGTCGGGATCGAGCAGGGTCCACGTCGCCACGCGCGCCCCTGGCACGGCCACGACTGGGCTGCTGGTCAGGTTGGCCCGGCCGCGGGCCTCCTCGCGGACCGGCTGCAGCAGCTGGCCCAGCGTCGTGCTCGCGGCCGGGGCGGGCTCCGGGGCGGGCATCAGGTCCAAGCCCGGGGGCAAAATGCGGAACTCCTGCAGTTGGGGACGCCGGTTCTGCGGCAGGTGGTACACGGTCGCGCGGTCCAGGCTGAACGGACCGGTCTGTTCGAGCGACAAGCGCAGGCGAAACGAGCGTCCGTGCAATTCCTCCCCCCGCCAGCCACCGTCCGGCTCGAGGCGCAGCGGCGTCCAATCGCCCCAGCCCTCCGTCTCGTCGCTGCCGAGACTCGTGCGGAGTTCGAGGCGCAGCTCACCCGCGGTGGCCCCCGCCAGCCGGGGCAGGCGCACGGCGCCGAAACGACCCGGCCCGGGCAACTCCAGCCGGCGGGTTTCCGCCGAACGGGGGCCCGCCGCCGCGAAGTCCACCCACGCGAGGCCGGGGGCATTGTTGCGCAGCGCGAGAAACAGCCCCGGGTGCGCCGGCCCTGCGGGCTGCAGGTGGTTCACCTGCGCGGAGGCGCTGCCGGGGAAGGTGAGGGAAAGCCGCTCGCGGAGGTCATACCCCACCATCTCGCCCTGGTCACCGCCCGCCGCCACGATCACCTCCCCGTGTCTCGCGAGCCCGTAGAGGGCGAGATTGGCCCGGGTGGACAGCACCTCCGGGAGGCCCCGTGGCGGCACGCGCACGAGGGCGCTGCGGCCGGTGAAACGCACGGGGGTGGCGGGAGGCGGCAGCGGATCCCGGGGCGGCTCCGCGGCCGGGCGCCCGGGGCTTGCGCTGGCGGGAGAGACCGGAGCGGAGGGGAGCGTGAGGCGCGCTTCGAGGGAGGAGGGCGAGAACACCACGGTCGCGAACAGATCACCTTCGGGCATCGCCAGCAGGTCCGTGACTTCACCCTCAGAGTTCTCAAACAGCAGCCGTGGGACGCCGCCCTCGGGATCCGGGCCGGCCTCGGCCGGGAACGCGTAGAGGTTCCCGCGCGGCGCGGAACCCGCCGCGATACGGCCGTCCGCCAGCCGCGCGAGTCGCCGCACGTTCCGGTCGCGGATCTGCCCGAAGAGAGTCACGCCGCGCGCGGCGAGCGCGGCCGTGCCGGTCGCCTCGGTCTCGCCTCCGCTCGTCGCGGCGAGGCGCGCGAGGTCGACGCGGTAGATCCGGCCGGGGTTGCCCGTCGCCGCCAGCACGATGCCCCCGCCGAGCGGCAACAGGTCCAGCACCGAATCCGCCGGCAGTCGCACTCGCGCCTTGAGTTGGCCGTCCTGCACGAAGCACAAGAGACCACCTGGCGAGGTGCCGGCGAGCAGCGCGCCCTCCGCGGTGCGGTGCAGCGCGAGCACTTGCGCATCCGGCAACCGGACCAGCTCCCGGTGCGTGAAAGCGTCCGCTCCCGGGGCGAGGGTGACCTCGTGGATGGCGCCGTCGGGACCCGTGCCGAGCAGCCAGGTGTCGGGAGTAGCCCCGCGCTCGATGGACCAGAGCAGGGGAGCGGGGGCGGGGCCCCGGAGGTCCGTGAACACGGGACCGGGCACGAGGCGCCCGTCGGCGCGGGTGGCGAGGCCGCGGAGCCGCCGGCTGGGCACGTCGCGATGGAAGTCCACCTCCAGCTTCCGCGAGAGGGGTTCGGCGGCGTGGCCGGTGAGGGCGAGGCAGGCGAGGAGCAGCGGGCGGGACAACACGGCTGCAGTCCGCGCGGCGCCGCGCCCGAAGGCAAGCCGGTGCAGCGCCGCGTTGACCGGGCCCCCGGCAACGTGTGGGGTCGCGGGATGGCGAAATGGCTGCTCGTGGATGGTTTCAACTTGGCGTACCGGTGCTTTCACGCGCTGCCGGAGCTCACCCGCGCCGACGGCTTCCCGACCGGCGCGCTGCACGGCTGGGTCAAGTCGCTCTGGAAACTGGCCGACCAGGAGGCGCCCGACGCGACGCTGGTGTTCTTTGACCGGGGCGAATCCGCTGCGCGCGTGGCGCTGCACGCGGCCTACAAGGCCCAGCGCGCCCCGATGCCCGAGGCGCTGCGCGCGCAGATCGATCCGATCCGCGAACTCACCCGCGCCATGGGGCTGGCCGGCATCGAGCAGGAGGGAGTCGAGAGCGACGACCTCCTCGCGGCGGAAGCGGTGCATCTGGCCGGGCAGGGGCACGAGGTGGTCATCGTCAGCAGCGACAAGGATTTCGCCCAGGTGGTTGGACCCCGGATCTCAATTTTGCTGCCGCCGCCATCGGCGGCGCCGAAGCTCGGCTGGCGGCGCCTCGATGCCGCGGGGGTAGTTGAGAAGTTCGGGGTCCCCCCGGAGCGCATCGCCGATTACCTCGCGCTCGTCGGGGACACGGCGGACAATATCCCCGGCATCGAGGGCGTGGGTCCGAAGACCGCCGCCAAGTGGCTGGCCGAGTACGGTTCCCTCGACGCGGTGATCGCTCGGGCCGAGGCACTGCGGCCGGAACGATTCCGCCCCGTAGTGGCGGGGGCGGCGGACCGCCTGCGGCTGAACCGACGCCTCACCACCCTGAACCTCGCGCTGCCGCCGGCGGAGCCGGCTTGGCGTACGCCGCGCCCGGCGGAACTTGTCGTGATGCTTGAGGGCTACGAGTTGCGCACGACGGCCGCCGAGGCCCGGCGTCGCCACGGGCTGGAACTCCCGCCGCCGCCCGCGACTTCCGCTCCGGCCGCTCCGCCGGCGCCGACCCAGGGCGAACTCTTCTGAACCGCGGTCAGCGCCCCGCCTCGGACTCGCCCTTCGGATCGAAGATGTAGCCGACCCCGTGGACGGTGCGGAAGTGCTCCAGGCTCATTCCCTGGTCGGAGAGGAGGTCGCGGATCTTGGCGACATACTGGTCGAGCGAGCGGCTCTTCACGTCCGCGTGCACGCCCCACACCGCGTGGATCAGGGTCGGGCGGGTCACGACCTTGCCCGCGCTGCCGTTGAGGTAGGCGAGGATGCCGAGCTCCTTGCGGCCGATGGACGCGTTGACGCCGTTGGGAAAGGAGACCTCGAGCCGTTGCGGCTGGACCCGCGCCCCGCAAAAGTCGAAGGGCTCATCGTTCACCTTGACGTTCTTGGTGATGTTGAGGTCCGCCTTCACCTCCGCCCGGCGCAGCACCGCCCGGATGCGCGCCACCAACTCCGCGTAACTGAACGGCTTGGTGATGTAGTCGTCCCCGCCCAGCTCCAGGCCCCGCACCTTGCTCTCCTCCTCGACGTTGCCCGTCAGGAAGATGATCGGCACATTGATGTCGGCCGCCTTCAACTGCTCGGCCAGGTCGAACCCGGACTGGTCCGGCAGGTTGATGTCGAGCAGCACCAGATTGGCGAAGTTCTTCTGCAGGAAACGCAGCGCGTGCTGCCCGCGGTGGCAGACCTGCGCGTTCATCTCCGCGCGCTCCAGGTGCGTCGCGACCAGCGCGGCCAATTCCGGCTGGTCCTCGACCACGACGATGAGGGGCTTCGGTTGGGTGCGCGGAGGAGGGGGTTGGGACATAAGTCGGCGCGGTGGCGGAGAGTGACGCCCCGCCGCGCGCCGTGTCAACTGCCTCCCCGCCCGGGGCTTCCGCGGGCGCGGGAGGGAAATTTGCTTGAAGGGCCCGGGGCCGGAGTGTGCCTTCGGCGGGTGTCCGAACGCGCACCTCTGTTGATGCTCGGGCTCCCCAAGGGCAGCCTGGAGGAGTCCACCAAGACCCTGTTCGCCAAGGCGGGCTGGAAAATCACGACCAGCAGCCGCAGCTATCGGCCGTCGATCGATGACCCGGAGCTCGACGGGCGCTTCGTCCGCGCCCAGGAGGTCAGCCGCTACGTCGAGCACGGTTTCTTCGACTGCGGCCTCACGGGTCACGACTGGGTCCAGGAGAACGGCTCCGACGTGGTCGAGGTCTGCGACCTGGTCTACAGCCGCGCCTCCACCCTCAAGTCCCGCTGGGTCCTGTGCGTGCCGGAGTCCTCGCCGGTCCGTTCCGCGGCCGACCTCGCGGGCAAGCGCGTGGCGACCGAGCTGATCAACACCACCCGCCGCTACTTCGAGTCCCACGGCGTGAAGGTGGAGCTGGAGTTCTCCTGGGGCGCGACCGAGGTGAAGGTGCCGGATCTGGTGGACGCGATCGTGGACATCACGGAGACGGGCAGCTCGCTGCGGGCGGCCAAGCTGCGGATCGTCGACACGCTGCTGGAGACCAACACCAAGCTGATTGCGAACAAGGCGAGCTGGGCGCACCCGGCGAAGCGCCGGAAGATCGAGACGATCGCGCTGCTGCTGCGCGGCGCCTTGGAGGCGGGCTCGAAGGTCGGGCTGAAGATGAACCTGCCCCGGGAGGCCCTCGAGCAGGTCTCGGCCCAGTTGCCCGCGCTGCGCAACCCGACGATCTCCCAGCTGAGCGCGCCGGACTGGATCGCGCTGGAGACCATCATCGACGAGAGCGTGGTGCGGGAGATCATCCCGCAGCTCAAGGCGCTGGGCGCCGAGGGCATCGTGGAGTACCCGCTGAACAAGGTCGTCTACTGAGTCATGGCCAAGGTCACCCTCGGACTCCTCCAGCACGCGTGCGGCGCCTCGCCGGCCGCGAACCTGCGCCGCACCCTCGCGCTCGCGGAAAAGGCCGCCCGCCAGGGCGCCAACATCATCTGCACGCAGGAGCTGTTCCGCTCGCAGTACTTCTGCCAAGCCGAGAAGCACGAGTATTTCCGCCTCGCCGAGCCAATCCCCGGGCCCAGCTCGCGCGCCTTCCAAGCCCTCGCGCGCAAGCACGGGGTCGTGGTCATCGCCTCGCTCTTCGAGCGCCGGGCCGCGGGGCTCTACCACAACACCGCGGTGATCTTCGATGCCGACGGCCGGATGGTCGGTCGTTACCGGAAGATGCACATCCCGGACGATCCGCTCTACTACGAGAAGTTCTACTTCACCCCCGGCGACACCGGCTTCCGCGCCTGGGACACCCGCTTCGGCCGCATCGGCGTGCTCATCTGCTGGGATCAGTGGTACCCCGAGGGCGCCCGCCTCACCGCCCTCCAAGGCGCCGAAATCCTCTTCTACCCGACGGCCATCGGCTGGCATCCCGGGGAGAAGGCGGAGCACGGCGCCCGCCAGCACGGCGCCTGGGAGACCATCCAGCGCGCCCACGCCGTGGCCAACGGCTGCTACGTCGCCGCCGTCAACCGCATCGGGACTGAGCGGCCCGAGGGCGGCGACGGAATCGAGTTCTGGGGCCAGAGCTTCGTCGCGGGCACCAGCGGCGAAATCCTCGCGAAGGCCGGAACCGACCGGGAGGAAGTGATGCTGGTGCCAATCGACCTCGGGCAGGTCGACACCACCCGGACCCACTGGCCGTTCTTGCGCGACCGCCGCATTGACGCCTACGGCGACCTCACCCGGCGTTACGTCGATCCCGTATGAAGCCCCGCGACCAACTCTTCCTGCTCTCGCCCAATTTCCCGGACTCGCGCGCGGGCACCGGCCTCTACCACTGCCCGGAGTGTGTGCAGGTGGAGGGTCTGCTCGCGTCGTACCCGTTCCTGCGGGGGGTGCTGGAAGTCGCCTACGTCGATTTCCCGCGGCCCCGCCCCGCGATCGTCCCGCTGGTGGGCGCCGAGAATCAGGGCTGCCCCGTGCTTGTGCTCGCGGGCGCCGCCCCGGCCGGAGTCGCGGTCCGCCACCACCATGCCACGGGCCGTGATTTCGTGTCCGGTTACCGCGAGATCAGCGCCTACTTGGCCGCGGTCCACCGGATCCCCGCGGCCCACCCGTGAGGCGGGCAGGGTTCGGGCCTGCGACGGCCTTCACGCTGCTGCTGGCCGCCGGCGGGCTGGGCGGTTGCGCCGTGGCCGACGCGGCCGGTCAGGCGGTCCAACGCCGCCTGCAGGATCCCGCCGTGGAGCGCGTGTTCCCGGGGGCCCCGCGGGACGTCTACAGCTCCGTACGCGCGGCGGTCACGCGGCTGGGCTACCGGGTGGTCCGCGGATCGGCCGCGCAGGGTGAACTGGAGGCGGTGAGCGTCGTCGGGGCCGGGCTGGACCCGGGCAGTTCCCGGCAGCTGGTGCTGCGGGTCCGCCTCTCGGCCGCCGAGGCGGGGACCATGGTCCGGCTGAGGGTGGCGGAGGTGCGCGAGGCCGATTCTTCCCGCCGGGCAGGGCACGCCACCGAGGTGCCCCTGCCACCGGGGCCCCGGCACGAGGCTCTGTTTGCGGAATGGGAGCGGGAGCTCACCGCCCAAAAATCCCGTTGACGCCGGGCACTCCGCCGGGCGTATTCGCCGTTTCCTCTTTCGTTTCCGTCCCGTTCCAGTCGTCCCATGCCCATCGAAATCAAGATCCGCAAGAACGAGCCCATCGACCGTGCGCTGCGTCGCATGAAGAAGAAGCTCGAGCGCGAGAACATCATCAAGGGAACCCGCGCCAAGCGGTACTACGAGAAGCCGTGCGAGAAGCGCCGCCGCAAGGAGAAGGTTCAAGCCTTCACCCAGATGCTGCGCCGCCGCTACGCTGAGTAAGTTCCCCGTCCCAGCTTTCCGGGCCGTGCGGCCGCTTCGGCGACGCGCGGCCCTTTGCTTTCCGCCCCCGGCGTCGCAACCGGCGCCTTCTTGGCCGCGTCTCCACCCCCACGTTCCGTGACGCCCCTCCTCGCCCTCTCCACCAGCTGGTGCTCCCATCGGCATCAGGACGGCCACGCGATGCTGTCGGAGATGGCCGCGCTGGGCTTCAGCCACGTCGAGCTCAGCCACGGCATCCGCATCACTTTGGTGCCCGGCATCCTGCGCGCGGTGGCGGAGGGCGTCGTCCGTATCACCTCGACGCATAACTTCTGTCCGCTCCCCACCGGAGTCGTCCAGGCCGCCCCCAACCTCTTCGAGCCCTCCGCCCGCGACCGCCGCGAGCACGACCAGTGGCTGCGCCACACCCGCCGCTCGATCGAGTTTGCCGCCCAGGTCGGGGCCAAGGTCCTCGTGCTGCACCTCGGCAGCGCCGAGTTCTTCTGGTTCAACCCCGCCCGGAAGCTTGGGCGATACCTCCGCGACCATCCGGACGCTGGTCGCAACCCGGATGACCAGACCTACGCTGGAATTCTCCGCGCCTGCTATGGGCGCCTGGAGCGACGAGTCCCGCCTTTCTGGGCCCAGGTGCAGGAGAGCTTGCGCGAGATCAGCGATTTCGCCCGGGAGAAGGGCGTCCGGCTCGGCTGCGAGAACCGGGAGAAGTTCGAGGAACTGCCCCTCGACGCCGCCTTCCCCGCCTTCTTTGCCGCCCAGCCCGCGGGTTCCCCGCTTGGCTACTGGCACGATACCGGCCACGCCGACATCAAGGAGGGGATGGGCCTGCTCCGCCACCGGGAGCATCTGGCGGCGATGGCGCCCTGGACCATCGGCTGGCACCTGCACGACGTCGATGCGCAAGGCCGGGATCACCAGGCGCTCGGCGCCGGCCACATCGATTTCGGGATGGTGAGCGAGTTCTGGCGGCCCGAGCACCTGCTCACGCTCGAGTTTTCCCCGCGGGTCGCCCCCGACGAGATCCGCGCGTCCAAGGCCCGGATCGAGGCCCTGCTGGCGCGGCGCGGCTGAACAGCCGCCGTGTGCCCTCAGCGCGCGAGCAATTCGCGCACCCAGCGCCGGTGCGGGCCGGAGAGGGTGAGGGCGTCGAGTTCGTCCGGCTTCACCCACACCAGCCCTTCGGGCGCACGTCCGGGCAGCGCCTGGGCGGGCAACTCGTGGATGAACTCGGTGATGCGGTAGCGGGTGATGCCACGCCGCTTCCGCGCCAACAGCGGGCCGCCGCGCGCCGCCGCCTCAGTCAGACCGGCCTGTTCCGCGCTGGGCAACTCGTGGACGCGGGCCAGCCGCCGCGCGCCCTCCGGCGTGCGGTGCAGCAGTAGCGCCCCTGCCCGCCGGCACCAGACGCGCACCACGATCCGGTCCTCCAATTGCCGCGGTTGCAGGCGCGGCAGTTCCTCGGGCTGACCCTGGCGCGCGCCGGCGCAAAACTCCCGGACCGGGCAGGTGAGGCACGCCGGGGCGCGGGGCAGGCACACCGTCGCCCCCAGCTCCATCATCGCCTGGTTGTGATCCCCCGGCGCGGCGGGGTTCAGCAACTCCTCCGCCAGCGGTCCGAGGGTCTTGGCCGCGGCCACGCTGTCCCGGTAGGCCGTGCGATCCGCGGTCAGGCGGGCGAGAATCCGGACGACGTTGCCGTCCACGCAGGCCGCCGGGTGCCCGAAGGCGATGCTGGTGATCGCCGCCGCGGTGTAAGGGCCCACCCCCGGCAGTTCCCGCCACGCCGCGGGGGTGCGCGGGGGTTCCGGCAGCGCCGCGACGGCCCGGGCGAGCCGGTGCAGGTTGCGGGCCCGCGAATAGTACCCGAGCCCCTCCCAGAGCCGCAGCACGCGCTCCTCGGACGCCCCCGCCAAGGCCGCGAAGTCCGGCCATTCCTCCAGCCAGCGCGCAAAGTAGGGCAACACCGTCTTCACCTGCGTTTGCTGCAACATGAACTCGCTTACCACCGTCGAATACAGGCCCGGACGCTCCCGCCATGGCAGCCGCCGCGCGTGGCGCCGGTACCAGCCCAGCAGGGCGGCCCGGAACGCGGGAGCCAATGAGGTCAGGTCGGACGACACCTCCCCAGCAGACGCCGGGCGCCCCCCGGGCCCCAAGCAGAATCTTTTTGAGCTTTCGGCCGCTTTGGTGGCCAATGCCCGCAATGACGTCCCGTTCCCGCGACGAATCCGCGCGCCCCAAGCTGGCCTCCCACACGGTCAAGCTCGACGCGGCGCAACTGGAGACCCTCCGGGGCCTCCTCGCCGGCCGGGGCTGGGAACCGTTTCCCGTCGCGCACACCCACTTCGCGTTCCGCGCCGATCACCTCAAGGTGAACGTCAGCGCCTACACCTCCGGCAAGGTCGTCGTCGCCGGCAAGGGCACCGAGGACTTCGTGCGCGATGTGCTCGAGCCCGAGGTGATCGGCGAGGCCCGGCTGGGCTACGACGAGGTGCGGCACCCGGACTGGTTCGAGCCGCACGCGGGGTTGGACGAGAGCGGCAAGGGCGACTTCTTCGGACCGGTGGTCGCCGCCACGGTAATTGCCGACCGCGCCGCCATCACCAGCTGGATCGAGGCCGGGGTGAAGGACTCCAAGCAGATCGCCGACCCGCAGATCCTCCGGCTCGATGCCCTGATCCGCGCCACCAAGGGGGTGGTCGTCCGCACCTGCCTCTGCGGGATGCCCCGCTACAACGAGCTGATGGCCCGCCCCGGCGCCAACCTGAACCGCCTCCTCGCCTGGCAGCACGCGACCGCCTTGACGCAGGCCCTCGCCGAACGCCCGGTGCCCTGGGGCCTCTTGGACCAGTTCTCGGAACAGCCGCTCACCCAGCGGGAACTCGCCCGCAAGGGCGTCGCCGGTTTCGACCTGCGGATGCGTCCCCGCGCGGAAGAGGATCCGGTGGTGGCCGCCGCCTCGGTGGTGGCTCGCGCCGAGTTCGTCCGGCAACTGCACGACCTCTCCACGCGGTTGGGCGAGAAGCTGCAGAAGGGCGCCGGCGCGGCGGCCAAGGCCCAGGGCGCCCGCATCGTGGAACGGCTCGGCGCGCGGGCCCTGGCCGATTTCGCGAAGCTCCACTTCCGCACTGCCTACGAGATCGTGTCCGCGGCCGGCCGCCTCGATGAACTTCCCCTGCCGGCCCCCAAGGCCCGGATGGGGTTCTGAGCCGCGTCCCGCCCCCAGGCGGGCGGTCAGGGATCAGTCCAGCCGCGTGAACGGGACCGCCTGGCCGAGCAGGTCGGGCTGGCCCCAGCCGGCCGCGACGGCCCGCCGCAGCGCCCCCGGGTCCCGCTCGTGGCGCGGCACCAGCTCCTCGCGCACGAAGCTCACGTCCACGCGCCGGTCCGAGACCCGGCGCTTGAGCAGGAAATGATGCCGCGGCGCCGCGCCCTCCAGATTGCGCAGGGTCAGGAAATCCTGTCCCGCCACGCGGCTGTGCCAGGCCCGGTAAACGGTGCCGTTGTAAACGAGGATGTAGTTCTCCGCATCGTAGCGGGAAACTTTGGCCCAGCCGTCGGGTGCGACCCAGCGGCCCAGCAGGCGCTCGTCCACCGGCGCCTCCGGTTTGGCCGAGAGCGGAGCCTCGAATTCGCAGCCCGTGCCGAGGAGGAGCAGCAGCAGCGGCAGGGCAGGGAAGAGCCGGGCGAGGCGCAGGGTTTTCATCCGGCCAAGGTGCCGCGGATGTCTCACCGGGGCAACCTTGCCGCCGGGCCCGGACGCGGTTGGGCTGGCGGGATGGAGCCCGCCGC
>Ga0194134_10002191_pt1 | contig 23779 bp, 26 predicted proteins | sample TA2KigOff0mmetaG_FD_148602 | JGI IMG/M metagenome (GOLD analysis project Ga0194134, IMG submission 148602) | Freshwater microbial communities from Lake Tanganyika, Tanzania - TA2015056 Kigoma Offshore 0m | ecosystem: Environmental > Aquatic > Freshwater > Lake | place: Tanzania: Lake Tanganyika... | reverse complement strand
AGCTGATCAGGGAAATGGCCTTCTGGATCGATGGTTACTACAACCGCGAGCGTCGTCACTCAACGATCGGCTACCTCAGCCCGATCGACTACGAGCAGCAGGCCATCAACACCCGTACACTCACACCCGTGTAGCCCTGACACCTGTCCACTGAATCGGGGTAATCCCATACCTTCTTGCTGCAGCGCTTTGCTGCTTCAGAGATTGAAATCTTTTTGGATGGGGCGTTAAATCTCGCGGTCTCTCCTTGGCCAAGGGGGGTCATTCCGTCCAGGCTGGGGCTGGCGGATGGCTTTGCCAACGTCGCGCTCTACGGCCTGGCTTGTGCCGAGTGGAACAGCAGGTGTTAAAACATGGGTACAAGCAGGGTTGAGGCGGAGTGCCTGATCTCTATCAGGTCGATTTGCTGCGCGAGCGGCGCGAACAACTGGGCCTGCCTGAGCCCCGGCCTGTTGATGCGCGAGCACTGCTTCGGCAAGGTCTGATCTTGGGTTCCTTGGCGGTTGGGCTGATGCTGGGAGGCTTGGGCTGGTTGTCCTTTCGCCTTTGGTGGCTTCAGCGCGCCGCGGATGCTTTGGAGCCCGTCAGCCAGAAGTATGTGGCGCTGCAGGCCTCATTAGAGAAAGCCCAAGGCGCATTGAAGGGTCTGGAACAAGGCAACCAGGCTCTAGTCGAGCAGATCCTGGCTGTGCCAGCCACTTCGGCACTCCTGCAGGAGTTGGCAAATGTCATCCCTGCGGGGCTGCAAGTTCAGGATTTCAGCGAGAAGGACAACGGGATTGTGATTAAGGGGATTGCCGTCGACCCATTGGCGTTTAGCAGAGTTAATGCGATGGCTCTGAAATTGAGCGCTAGCCCGTTGTTTGATGGTTCTTCTGTGCAGCTCACGAAAGCTGCTCGCACTCAAGGCCAAGGTCAATCGGAAAACCCCACCCAAACTCAGTCCAGCCGGCCCCAATCTGTTTCTCAGCCTCCCCTTCCTTCCCAAGCGCCAACCCCTCCATCCGCACCAGCTCTTTCATCCACTCAAGCGTCGTCGTCACCGCAGGGAGTTGAATTTGAGCTACGTGTCGCGCTTAGTAAGCAGCCGCCGCAAAAACTTTTGCCCGCCCTGGTGGCATTGGGGTCTCGTGGTATGGCCCTGAGGGTTAATCAGTTGCGTCAGGAAGGGTTGTTGCCATGACGAACCTGCAGACGACCCGTCAGTCACCCCAGCGGCTGCCCTTCACCCCTGAACAGGCTTTAATCCTATTGCCTGCCATCGGAGGCGTGCTCCTTGCTGGCCTCGTGGCTTTGGTGGCTTTGCAGCCACTGCTCGGGAGCGCGAAGGTCCAGGAAGAGCGCTTACGCACCTATCAGGAGCATCAGGCTGAGCTTCCTCTTTTACGGCGACAACAGGACATGCTGCAACGTCGCTTGGAAGTGGCGCAGGGTAAGCAAAATCGAATAGCAGCACTGGTGTCCAATGTGGACCGGCTTGATACCTTGCTGGCTAGCTTCAACAGGCTGGCAGCGACTGCAGGTGTCAATTTGATCAGTGTTGAGCCTGAGCCGAAATTGGAGGCCTCGGCTGCGAAGGCGAGCAAGGCCGATACAGCAGCTACTCCTAAAAAAGAAGACGACCGATTTATGCTGCAGCATTACTTATTGGAGTTGAGAGGCAGCTACGTTGGCATTCAGCGGTTTTTGCGTGATCTGGAGATGTTAAATACGGCCGTGCTTATATCCAATCTTTCTGTGTCTAGTGATAAGGCAGGGCAACCTGGAGCTTTGACGATAAAAATGCGATTGGCGGCCTATCAGAAAAAGGCTGATCGACGCCAGCAAAAAGCTGAAATGGAGTCGCTTGACCGAAGTCAGAAGGCCGAGGTAATGCCTGAGTCTCCATAGTGGATGTTTGGGCTCAATGGGGCGAGTATCCATCTCTTGCCGAATTCCACTTGGCCGATACAATTGCGCTGAATCTATGGAGCCTTAGGCCTTGCGAGCTCGATCAATTGGCGTCGTGGGAGCCAGTTTCCTTGCGGCCTTCGATGTGGCCAGCCAGGTGCCGACGGTGTTCGCGGCTCCACGCACCCAAGTGCCATCCCCGCGAGTCAGGCAACAGCTCAACCCTTTGATGCTGAAGGTGCGTCGTCTGCCTCAGGCCGTTGAGGTTGTGATTGAGGGGGCTGGCGGCACGGCGGAGATTGCGGGCGTGGTGATGGGGTCGGAATGGGTTGGTCGATTGGTGCCTGCTCGGCCCAGTCAGCTGGCCCAGGGTGATCAAGCGGTGAGTTTGCCGGATGGTGGTTATCAGAGCATCAGTCTTGTAACGGTGGAGGGAGGTTTTCAGGTGCGGGTGCGGCCGCTGGATGGCAGGCCTGCCCTCAGCCCGGTGGTTCGTGGCGATGGCACCAGTTTGATTTTGAGTTTTCCTGCTACGGGCCAGGTGCAGTCGCAGAATGCGTCGTATGACCTGAGCCGTCCTGGTCGCCTACCCCAGCCTGATTTTGCGCCGGCCCTACGTCCAAGGGCAGTAGCACCTCCACTGGGTGATATGGCTGTAGGCACCATGATGCTGCGGAATCCCAGCTATGTGAATGTGAGTGGCCCTCCAGTCATGCTGACGACACGGGATGCAAATGCTCGAGATGTGTTGATGGTGCTTGCCCAGATGGGCGGCTATAACTTTGCCTTCTCGAATGCTGATGATTCAGTTGGAGGCGGTGCAGGAAGTTCCGGTGGTGCGGCTAGCTCTGGCGGAACTGATGAGATGCGCTTACCGATTACAGTTTCTTTCAAAAATGAGCCCTATGGCCGCGCTTTTAACTTTGTATTGCTGGCGTCTGGTTTGCAGGCTCGCTTGCAGGGGCGTACGGTTCTAGTTGGCCGAAATGTGCTCTCGAAAACACTCGACGCTCAGATGTCGAAAGTGTTTCGTCTTAATCAAGTGAGCCCTGATGGGGCAGCCGATTATCTTGCCAATCTGGGCGCTAGGATTAATAAAACAAATACGGTGACGTTCACGACGAATGAGGGTTCATCCACGAGCACCGGCGGTGGCGCGGCGGTGGGTGGTTCCACCACCTCTCAAACTTCCAGTGAAACCACCACGCAAACTGTGGTTGAGTCGTACGGGGCCAGCACCGGCCCGCTGGTGGGCCTGCAGGGCGTCACCGACAGCCGCCTGGGTACGATCACCCTGGTGGGAGATTCGGCCGCGATTGCCATTGCGGAGAGCTACTTGCGCCAGCTGGATCTACGCAAGCGCCAGGTTGCGATTAAGATTGAGATTATTAACGTTGATCTTGGTAATGATTTGAGCGCCGCAAATTCTTTCACTTATAAGTCGAAATCTGGGTTCTCTATTATTAGCAGCGGCGGAGGTTTTACGGCTGCCTATGATTCTAGTTCGCCTTCTGGAGGGGGCGGTCAATTTACTGACTTTCTTGAGGCGGCTATCGAATCAAGCTCTGCAAAAACCCTCGCAAGTCCTACGCTCCTGATTCAAGAAGGTAGTAAGGCTGAGGTGGAAGCAGTGAAGAGTGTCATTACTGCTGTTGTTCCGATAGAGACTCCCGAGGGTGTGGTGATTTCCTGCTCTCAAACCAGGGAGGATGCTGGACTTAAGGTTCCAATTGAGGTCTCTAAAATAGATGACAACGGTTTTATCACTTTGTCTATGAAGCCAGAGGTCTCTGTTCCTGAGCTTGCTGGCCAAGGGCGTTGCGCTGCTGATATCCCTATCTTTAATATTGTGAAGCGTTCGCTTGACTCCGGCGCTGTTCGTCTTCGAGAGGGTCAAACCTTGGTCGTGACTGGTGTCATTCAGGATGACCAGCGTGCTTTGGTGACTAAGTTACCTCTTTTGGGGGATGTTCCTATTATCGGGCAGTTTTTCAGACGGTCTTCAACTTCTCGGCAAAAATCAGAGCTGATTATTCTTGCAACTCCTCATATCGTCCGCGATGGAGATTCCTTGCCTCCTTCGGGTTATGGCTCGCTCAGCCTGGGTTACAGCGCGCCGTAGGTGAGCATTTTCAGGGCAATGGGCGCCAGCAGCTTGAACAGGCCTGAGGTGGCGGAGGCTACGCCCGATCCGCGATTGCTGCCGTCTATTGTCTGATTTTGCTGCTGCAGCTCCAGCGCGGCCTGTCGGAGCTGTTGCTCGCCTTGCTGGTTGCCCTGCTGGCCCGTCAGGGTGCTGGCGTACAGCAGATCCGCGGCGGCCCGTTCATTTTGTTGCTGCCTGGTGCGGGCCAGGCTGCGCCCAATCCAACTCTCCGGGTGCTCGGGCTGGCTGCGGATCGCCTCGCTGAACAGCAGCTCCGCCCCGGGATAGTCGCCGCGTTCATAGGCCTGCACCGCCTCGTTGTGCAGGGCGGCATGGCTGCGACTGCCGGCCGGTAGGTGACGGGCGCCCTGTACGTGGGCCCGTTGCAGGCTGGCGGCGCTCACCTCGGCGCCGTGCAGGTCGGCCTCACGCAGGTCGGTGCCGTCGAGGCGGGCGTCCTGCAGCCGGGCGCCGCTGAGATCGGCCCCCAGCAGGCTGGCCTGGCGCAGGTCGGCCCCCTGCAGGTTGCTGGCCTGTAAATTGGCGCGCCCCAGGTTGGCGCCCACCAGCACGGCGCCTTGCAGGTTGGCGCCGCGCAGATCGGCATGCACCAGATCGGCCCCACGCAGATCGCAGCGTGGACATTGGCGGCTGCTTAGCAGGCGCACCAGGTCGGCTGGGTTGGCCAGGGCGGTGGCCGGCGTGGCCAGCAGCAGCCAGCAGCAGTGGAGGGCAGCGCGGCGCAGCAGGGCCATGCGGCTAGGCGGGTGGGTTGCTTGGGTTGTATCGCCGCCGCGGTGCCCGTGCCAGCTGGCGCAGGGTCCGGCGCCAGCGCTTCCGCTCCAGGGCGATGGCCTTGGTGGAGGGGGCCTGGGGCGCGAACTGCAGGGCGCTGTAGCTGGCGGCCAGTTCCTGCAACGCCGCCACTAGCTCGGGGCGCTGGTCCTTCAGGCGCTGCAGGCAGGTCTGCAGTGATTCGCCCGGCCGGGGTGTCACCCCCAGGCGCCGCAGGCAGCGATCGAGCTGGCGCCGCCGTTGGTGTTGGGCGCGGGGCTGCAGCCAGCTCAGCACCACCAGGGCGGCCAGCAGCAGGGCCGCCAGGCTGGCGATCAACAGGGCTCCCTGCCAGCGGGAGGCATTGCTGCCCAAGAGTTGGCGCAGCAAGGCTTCCTGGCGGGCCTGGTCTAACTGCATCACCCACAGGTTCCAGCCCAGGTCGAGGGCCTCCCACTCGCCCCGCAGCCGCTGCAGCCAACCGAGCGGCTGGCGCAGCAACTGCTGATCGTCGCTGCTGCCGGCGGCCCCCAGGCTCTCGTAGAGGTTTTGTTCCACCCGGCTGGGCACCACCCAGGCTGTGGGGTCCACCCGCGTCCAGCCCCGGTTGGGCAGCCACACTTCGCTCCAGGCATGAGCATCGGCCTGGGTCACGGTGAGGTGGCCGGCGCCGCTGCCCACGGGCTGCACCCAATCGCCGCCCTGATAGCCCACCACCACCCGCGCCGGCACGTTTGCCGCCCGCATCAGGGCCGTGAAGGCGGCGGCGAAGTGTTCGCAGAAGCCCTCCCGCCGCTTAAACAGAAACACATCGAGGCCATTGCGGGCCGGCAGGGGGCCGGGCTCGAGCGTGTAGCGGAAGCCCTGGCCGAGAAACCACTGCTGGGCCGCCCCCACGCGCGCCGCCGGGCTGGGGAGCTGGCGCCATGACGCCGCCAGCTCCAGCAGCCTGGGATTGGTGGCGGCTGGGATGGCCAGATCGGCCCCATCGGGTGGCACCTCCCGCCAGGGCTGCTCGGCTGAGGCGCCCGCTTCCACGAGCCGGTAGAGGCTGCGGCTGCGCACGGGCTGGTCTTGCCAGAGGCCGCCATCGGCGCTGCGCCGAACCGTGGCCGGCAGGGGCAGCCCCGAGCCCCCCCAGGGCAGCCAGCGCAGCCGCGTGGGCTCCAGCAGCACCAGCAGGGCCGGTTGCTGGCCGGCCAGCTGGGGCGGGGTGGCGGGCGCCAGGCGCGGCGGTGCCGGGCTGGCGCGCCAGCGACGCCCATCGAATTGGTTGAGGGTGAGCACCCGCCAGTAGCGCTCCGCCGGTGGCGGCGGCCCCATCCCCTCGAAGCGCAGCTGCATGGCGGGCCCATCGCTGCGCACCAGGGAGGCGATCGAGCCGGGGTCTAGCTGATCGCTCAGGCCGGTGCTGGCGCCGCCGCCCTGGAGCTGGAAGTAGGGCACGGCCCGCGGACCCAGCACAAACAGCGCCGCCATCAGCGGCAGGCTCACGCCCACCAGCAGCAGCAGGCGCCGCAGCAGGCCGCTCCGGCTCGCGGCGCCCATTTCCAGCCCCAGCAGCGATCCCAGGGCCAACAGGGCGGCGGCTCCCTGCAGCAAGCTCGGTGCCAGGTTTTGGCCAAACACGCCGGCCATGCCGATTGCCACCAGCAGCAGCAGGCCGCTGCGGCGGATGGCGCCGGGGCGTTCCACCTCCAGCAGCTTGCAGCCGCTCAGCAGCCAGAGCAGGTTGGCCATGCCGGCCAGCCAGAGGCTGCGGTCGCCCAGGGGGGTGGTGGCCAGGGTGGCGCCGATCAGCAGCAGGCCCACGCCATTGCTCCAGAGCCGGCGGTGGCGTTGCAGCGGCGCCGGCGCCCACAGCCGCAACACCACCAGCAGCGGCAGGGCCACCAGGGTGGCCGGCTGGGCCTGGCTGAGTCCCAGCAGCTGCAACCACAGCACCGAGAGGCTGGCGGCCTGCAGCTGCAGGGCCAGCTGGATGGAGCCGGGGGCCCTCACCATCAGAGTTGGCCCTCCAGCGCCAGCGCTTCCAGGGCGGCATCGCGCTGGCTGCGGCCGCTGCCGTAGGGCAGCCGGCGGCAGGGCAGGTGCAGGGCAAAGCCCTCCGCCGCCTGGCTGAGCTCCAGCACCCGGGCGCAGAGGTGTTCCAGCGCCCGCTCCAGAGGCAGCTGGGGGTCGGGGGCCAGCACCCGCTCGCTGCTGGCCTCGGCCTGGAACCGCTTGGCCTGCCAGCCGCGCCCGCGGGCCAGTTGTTTCCAGGCCACCCGCTGCAGACCCTCCTCGCGGCGGTGGGGGCTGAGTTCGCGCAGCTCATCGGCGCCATCGCCCTGCAGCAGGCCGCTGCCACCGGCCCGGTCGCGCTGCGGCTGCCACTGCTCCAGCACCGGCCCTGGCACCGGAGCCGGATAGATCAACTGGGGCTGGGGCGGCTCCCAGTAGCACCAGCAGCTGAACAGCCCCAGGGGGGCTTTGGAGTAGAGCTTGAGCCGGCCGGGTGGTTGCAGACCGCGGCGGCTGGGCCGCCAGCAGGGGCTGAGCTGGCTGGAGCCAGCTCCCACCAGGGGGTGCACCAGCAGGGGCTGGTGGCGAAAGCCCAGCCGCACCAGGTAGCGCTCCCGCGTGCTGTGCAGCTGGATCGGATAGGCCACCAACTCGCTGGCAAAGCCTGGGCTGGGCTGGGTGATCGCCAGCTCTAGACCCTGCAGGTTGAACTGGGTGAGAAACAGGCTGAGCAGAAACAGCCCGAGGCAGAGAAAGGCCAGCAGCAGCGGGCCATTGCTGCTGGTGTTGATGCCCACCAGGTAGAGCACTACGGCGCCGGCCAGCCAGAGCCCCCCGAAGGCGTTGGGCAGGATGTAGAGGTTGCGGAGGGTGAGCCGCTGGCGCGGGGCATTGCGGCTCAGCCGGCGCTCCAGCCAATCGCGCAATTGCGCCCAGCCCTGTGCCCCAGTGGTGGCGCTCATCGGATCGCGTCCACCTGCGCCAGCAGCTGCTGGCTGAGATGGCCCTGGCAAAGCTGCCCTTGGCCTTGGGGCCGGCCCTCATCGAGGCGGTGTTCGGCCACGGCGGCAAACACGGCGATCACATCGGCGGGAATCACATAGCTGCGTTGCTCCAGCAGGGCCCAGGCGCGGGCGGCGGCCAGCAGCCCCTGGGCAGCCCGCGGCGAGAGGGCGGCGCCGGCACGCGAGCCCTGGACCTGGCGGCTAGCGCTCAGCAGGTCGAGCACATAGTCGACTAGGGCGGGCTGCACGGCCACGGCGGCGCAGTGATACTGTGCGGCCAGCAGCTGATCGGGCGAGAGCAGTGGCTGCAGCTGCTGCACCGGATTGGCTTCCCCCAGAAGCAGGGCCCGCTCGGCGGCGCGGTTGGGGAAGCCGAGTGAAAGGCGCATCAAGAAGCGGTCCAGCTGCGATTCCGGCAGGGGGTAAGTGCCGGTCTGGTCGAGGCCGTTCTGGGTGGCGATCACAAAGAATGGTGCCGGCAAGGCATGGCTGGTGCCATCCACACTCACCACCCCAGAGGCCATCGCCTCCAGCAGGGCGCTTTGGGTGCGCGGGCTGGCGCGGTTGATCTCGTCGGCCAGCAACACCTGGGTGAAGAGAGGCCCGGGATGGAAGCGGAAGCGCCCCTCCGCCTGCTCAAACACCGACACGCCGCTGAGGTCGGCCGGCAGCAGGTCGTTGGTGAAGTGCACGCGGTTGAAACCCAACCCGAAGCTGCGCGCCAGCGCCTCGGCCAGGGTGGTTTTGCCCATGCCGGGTAGGTCTTCGATCAGCAGATGGCCGCGGGCCAGCAGGCAGGCCACCGCCAGGCGCACCTGGGTGGCTTTGCCTAGCACCACGCCCTCGATCTGCTGCACCACCGCTTGGAGCTGGCCGTGCAGCGGGGGCTGAGGGCTTGCGGTCACGCGGGGGGATTCGGGTTAGGTTAAGTAGATTAGAAGTTGAGGGGGAACGCGCTAGCGTAACCTGCATGCTTCTCTCAGCTCTCACCTGGCTGCCATGGGTGCCATTTACATGATCCTTGGTCTGGCCGTGATGGTGCCGATGGCTTTTCTCACTGAGGAGTTGATTTCCTACCTCTCCGCCTCCATCCAGCTTGGAGATCGACAGGTGCAGGCGGGGGTGGCTTTGGCCGCAGTAGCAGAGTTGGAAGCGATCGGGTTGTTTTCAAAAGATCCCAAGCCTTTACCTACTGATACTGATCCTGTATCGGCTTGCATCACCGCGGTGAGTAAGCGTGGGGTCTTTGAGCTTCTGGAAGACGATCAATTGCGCAAAAATACTGATTCCATTCCTGAAAGCCGATTTGTTGTGTTGCCTCTTCTTGGCCCCGGAGCAGATGGTCGTCCGGTTCAAGGTTATGTCTTAAAACTAGAGGGCCAGGCGCCCCCAGGTACTGAGCAGCTAACCCAGGCCGATATGCTGCCAAGTGAAGCGAGCGACCCCAGCTCAGATTGCAAAAACTATAAGGCTTTCACCTACAAAATAGCTTCTGTGTGTTCTGTGCCAGACGTGGTCGCTTTGCGTTGGCGGACGAAGAGCGAAGGCTGGCGCTGGCGCTGGCCAGGCTCGAGTGTGTCGCGCTATACGGATTCGCTGGAGTGCCCTGAAGGGTTGCTTTTGTATAGAACATAGATCCTCATATGCTTGATTCACTTCTTGGCGTTGTTATTTTATTGCTTCTCACGAGCTGGATGGTGAGCACTGTTTCCATGCAGTCTCGCTTGTTGTCATCGTCAAGTCGGCTCACGAGTCGAGAGCAGGTTGATTATCTTCGAGCAGCAAAGAGACGCTATGTGGCAACGCCTGCTGATTACCGTGCCTCATCCTTTGCATCGGTTGATCCTTGTGGATCATCCGTGCGTGCAAGCCGTTTTTTGGAGCACATTAAGACGTTCCAGCCCAGCACACCAAGGGTGAACCATCTTGATGATCTGCGCCGTCTGTTGATTGCTCCTCAGTTGATGGCGAGAGCTGATGGTGTGGCACCCTCTGCCCTGGCTAAATCGCTGCAGAGAGAAGATCAACTGCCATTTACAGCTTCTGATGGCGAACTGGCTGTTAACGATTTTATGCCTGCTTCAGACCCCCGTGAGCCTAGCAATCTTAATCGACCCTCAAGTGCTCAGCCAGATTGGGCAATCACACAGGCTGATCAGTCTCTTTTGCCTCTGCGGATTTGCCAACCCCCTCTATAGGCATGAAGAGCCGAAAATTCAGCGGGCCTACAAAATTGTTGGCCTCCGATGCTGGTATGACTTTAATTGAAGTCAGTTTAGCACTCGGTTTTTTTGCCTTGTTTGTGATGGCTCTGCTCACGGTTTCGGCCGGTGTCGAGCGGATGGTGCGTGGCTACACCTGTCGGATTCTTTCCGGTGATCCCAGTGCCACTGGGCCCGAGCGGGGTTGCGTTGGTCAGTCTGATGAGGTGTCTGCCACTGGCGTTGCTTCGATTAAGTTGGCCAATCAAGCTGCATTTCAGGTGTTGCGCGATCAGTTAATTGGAGTTGGTGAAGATAGTTTTGCGGCCATACAAATTAAAAGCTTTAACCAAGCTGCTTTGAGTGCACAGGCTCGCCACAGCGAGCTCGAGCAAAAGTGCTTGTGGGAAAAGCTCGCAATGACAAGCGGTGGCAAATTTGCTGCCACCCGCAATTATTGGATTGTCAACGCCGCCTCAGCTTCACCAAGCCTTGTTGTGCAGCAACCGTCGACCCAGCGGCTACCCCAGCCGTCTGATCGTCTCGTGGGCTCAACCTATTGGTTTGTTCGGGCCGGGCGGTTGATTGGTGAAACAAAAACACCCACTGGGGAAGTCATTACCGCTAATGGATTGTCTGGTATTGAAGATCTTTGGTTGTCTGTGGATCCGCCCTCCGGTCGGGACGCAATCAGTGGGGCTGAGGCTTCTGAGCTTCTGTCAGCTGATAAACAGATCACCAATGCTCCTGATCGTCAGTGGGGCTTGCTAAACCAGGTGTGCTTGTTTAAGGCCGGCAGTTCTCTTCCGAACCTTTTCTTGCTCAGTGGCGAGAGGGGCCAAGATTTGGGAAGTAATAGTATGAGCAATATCAATCCAGTCTTTTTTGGCAGAGCCGTTGGGGCGAACAGTCGTCAGCCCCAGCCAAGATTGTTGTTCTACGTGCCGTAATCCCGCGTCTTCAATTGGCTATTCAAGTTGCATGAGCTTCGCACGGGGAGCTTGATCTCGGGGGTAGTAGGTGATGGTGTCGCCTGGTTTGAATAGGGATGGCAACGTGCTATTAAGCACTTGATCGCGGGTGCTGTTGTTGGAGGCTGATTCGCTTGTTTGCACCACCACGATGCCCTCCAGCTTGGTGTAGTTGTACATATTGGTGTTGGTGCTGGGCTCAAAATAGGCGGTGCCTTCGGTGGCGATTATTTTCCCACCTGCTAACCAAGTTTCATTGAAACGGTAGCGGTTGACGCCGGTGCTTACCTTACGCACGAGGCTATGGGATCCGTTGCTGGATTGACCAAACCACTGCGACGTACTTTCATTTCGGGGCGTGTTGGGCGGGTCGCCCGCGGGTTGTTTGGCAAGGAACTACAGCTGGATGCGGAACTGGTGACGACAGCCAGCAACACAGCCATGATTGAAACTTTCAAGGGTTAACTCTCATCGCCCGGCGCAAATGTGACAGGCATGCTAGGCCGCTACTGCACCTGCTGATGACACGCCCATTCACGACGTAACCTCCGGATTGCTTGGGTTGAGGCTGGCCAGGTGCTTGGGCGCCGCTAGGTGCAGGACTCCCACCACATTCGCCTCCTACCCCTTGAATCGGCGTGGCCCCTGGACCGCCTGGCAACGGTAGCCCGCTGCTCTGGTTGTAGGCACCTATAGTTTGTCGGGCGTCCTGAATGAGTCCAGGCGCTGGATTGCTAATCGCTGCGCCCACTTGAATCGCCCCTGCCCCAAGCATCGGCAGCAGCTGGGCCTTGGCTGGCATTGACCCAGTCCAAATGGCGCAAAGAGCGATTGCGATTTGGATGCGTCGAGGTGTCTTCATGATTGTTGCGTATGGATGTGGGCACACCTCAGAGCGATGTCCGTGCTTTGGTTTGGGGCCGTTGGCCCAATCTTGGCTGGGGAAACGCCGTTTTGAAGTTTTTGTGCTCGGCTACCTGCCCGTGCGTTGCAGTGCTGGCTAAGGGCGCCTGGGAGTGGGTTTGTCAACTCAGAAGAAAACGCGACAAAATATGTAAATAATGCATATCAGCGAGCTTGCCTGGTGCCTCTTGCCTGTGCGTTTTCCACATTTGCTGGAGCCTGGTCAGCAAGCAGGGGAGCTGGGCAGACGTTAGTAGGCGGTTGCAAGCTTGCTGCTAGCCACAGGGATTGAGGGCAAGGGATTTTCAGCTTGACCAATTGCTGCTGGCACTATAGGATGGTTTAGCCAGTCATGTGACCTCCATGCTTCTCCAGACCTATCTTGCTAGCCCCAAGGTTCGGCGCGCGCTACGTACAAAGCCGGGTCAAAAGGGCTTCTCGCTCATCGAGCTCGTCGTTGTGATTGCGATCCTCGGGATCTTGATCGCAATTGCTTTGCCAAACTTTTTGAATGTGCAGAAAGACGCAAAGATCAATCAGGCCAAAACTACACTGGCTAACCTTGTAAAAGAGTGTGCTGTTGCAGAAGCGCGGGAGCAGGACTCAGATATGGATTCAACTAGAACTGATGACGGAAACTTAGGGGAATACAACCTTTCCAAACCAACAGGCGTGACAGCTCCCGTTAGCGGTGCTGGCGGAGCCTGGACTGCAGCTGCCGGAACTGCTTTGGCTGGCTCTGACTCCTGCTATACAGCTGCTGCCGTGCCAGGTGTTGCTACTTCTGTTGCAACTGATTGGGACTTACCAGCATTTTTGATTACTTATGACTCTACAAATGGATCAGTCGCTAAAATGTGCAAGCTGGGTACTGCATCTGGTGCCTACGAGGTAGGTTGTGATCCGACTAAGAATGCATCTGGTACAGCCTGGTGACATGGATTGTTTGATAAAATAGCCCCCTTATTTGCCCTCAGACGCAGTTTCCTTTTGTCGGAATGTTAGAGTTACATTCTCGTTAATATTCTACCACTCAAGAAGCTTTCTCTACTATAATTTGTTGTAGACATAGTCATTCCTTGCATCTTGGTTTCAATAATTCTCCTTCGCTTTCTCCAATATCAAAAAGACGCCAAAATCGCGTAAGCTAAACATGTATTTGTTTCCATTCTAAAAGAACGCCAAATACCAGGTTTGCGTGGTAAATGCTTGCTGCCTAAAGATACTGCATTTGCCAATGGAAAGATCTCTTCCAATCTCTTCAAGTCTGGAACGGTGCTATCTTCCCTCCCTGCATTCTTTACCAGTAGCTGCTTTGCATTGTCAAACCAGCCGCTTATGAGCATTACTGTGCAAACAACAGAGTTAGACCAATTCAAGCCTATGGTTTGCTTGCTACCTCTTCTTTAACCTATAATGAATCCACTGGAATTATTTCTAAGATCTATTTTTATGAGCAGGCTTCGTGTGTTTATTATGAAGGTTGCTTAAATGGTGTATTTGCAGGCACTCAGATGAAGGGTTCTTGGGACTGATCAAGGTTATTCTTCATGGATATCACCGCTGTTCGAAAGCTAATCGACGACAACTTCTCGCTCCAGTGGTGTCGCGATAATTACGTCGTGCCCCTTGGGGTGGCCAATAACACGCTCACGCTCGCCGTTGCCAACCTCTCCTATCTCGCCACCGTCGGCGACACCCTGCGCGAGCGCGCTAAAGACGCCGGTTACGAGCTGCAGATCAAAGAGCTCGAACTTGACACCATCGAGCGCACCATCGACGATGCAGCCAGGCTGATGGTGCGGGCCACTGAAGCCGGCCCTGCCTTTGAATTCTCTGAAGACACAATTCAAGAGCTACTCATCAATGAGAATGCTCTAGAAGAGATTGATTGGGATCAGCTGGCCCAGGAGGCCACGGATCGTGGTGATGATGTTGTTGAGGACCTTGCAGACGACCTCGATAAGGAGTCGGTGATTCAAGCGGTGGCCAAGATCTTGATCAAGGCCTTTCAAGACGGCTCTTCCGATATCCACATCGAGCCTTCCGAAAACGATCTGCGCATCCGCTTTCGTATCGATGGCGTGCTGCGCACGTTCGTCACCCTTCCCTCCTTTGTTACCCAGCCGCTCACCGCGCGCCTCAAGGTGATGAGCAGCCTCAACATCGCCGAGCGCCGCCTGCCCCAGGACGGTCGTATTCAGCGGATGTTCAAGGGGCAGCAGATGGATTTCCGCGTCAGCACACTGCCTGGCCGCTTCGGTGAGAAAACCGTTTTGCGTTTGCTCGACAGCAATGCCCAGATGCTGCGTCTTAACAGCCTTATCACTAGCGCACCTGTGCTCGAGCAGCTGCGCGCCATGATCCGCCAGCCCTACGGCATCATTCTGGTGGTAGGCCCCACCGGCTCGGGTAAATCCACCACCCTCTATTCCGCCATCAACGAGATCAACATCGAAGGCATCAATATCGTTACCGCCGAGGATCCGATCGAATACACTCTCCCTGGCATCCACCAGGTGCAGATCGTGCGCGAAAAGGGCGTCGACTTCGCCCGTATCCTGCGTGCCTTCATGCGTCAGGATCCCGATGTGATGCTCGTGGGTGAAACCCGCGACCCTGAAACCGCCAAAACCTCCATGGAGGCCGCCCTCACCGGTCACCTTGTGTTCACCACCCTCCACGCCAACACCGCGGCCGCCGCCGTGACCCGGCTCGCCGAGATGGGCGTGCCCAACTACCTCACCGCTTCATCGGTGATTGGGATCCTCGCCCAGCGGCTGATGCGGCGCATCTGCCCCGATTGCAACCAGCCCCACGAGATCAGCGCCAAGGAAGCTGAGGTGTTTGGCATCCCCGAGGGCACCGTGGTGCGCACCGCCATGGAGCTCAGCAAGGAAGAAAAGGCCGAAGCCGCCCAGCGCGGTTCTCTTTGCCGCCGCTGCGAAGGGCGCGGCTACAGCGGCCGCGTAGGCGTTTACGAACTCATGCCCATCGATCGCGATCTCCGCCGCGCCATCCTCGACAACGCCAGCACCGAAGACATCGAGCAGAATGCCGTGCAAAAAGGTATGCTCACCCTCGAGGCCTACGGCACCTATCTGGTGCGAGAAGGGCTCTCCACCCTCGCCGAGCTGCAGCGCGTGTGCTCTGGCGAGAAGGATTGATTCATGTTGATCTTTCTTGAATTACCACGTACCGAACGATTCGCCAGGGGCAATCACGCAGTGGCCAGAGTTGTATGTAAAGCCCGGGTTGGCAACCGTACATCTCTTGAATGATTCTCCTGAGTTTGGGTCGTAGCGAATTTCAAAGTGCGGGAAAAAGTGTTGGTTTAATCCGTCTTCAGTGGTCGTTGACATTGTAGCCATAGCGTAACACGACTCGCCCGCGTTAATTGGACTTTTGCTAGTGAGCGACGTGTCATAGGTCCAGTTCTTCCTTCCCCAGCCTTGATGCCCGGTACCGGGTCCGTATTTGTTATGTGTTTTCCAGGCCCTAATGTCGCCAAATGTCGGGGAGCCACTTGCTTTGCGCAGGCCCGTAACCACGCATTCCTTGTTAATCGTTGTCAGGATATTCTTGATTGTGTTCACCTGAGCGTCCTTTTGAATGCCCGTGTAGGCCGGCAGGGCCACGGCAATCAAGATGCCAAGGATGGCGATCACTATCACCAACTCGATCAGCGAAAACCCCGCTTCTGCCTGCATATGTTCGGGTCTTTCTGGAGCGCGCTTTGATCGATGCATCTCGCCTTGCTGCCTGTTACTGCTCCAGACCAGACCGAATTCAGCTGAGCAGCACGGTCGCTGGCATTGCTGTGCCGATTTCTCCCGATCGTTTAGTATGGTTCTAGCCTTGGACCTTGCATGAGCCTTGCCCGTGAACTCGTCGGCCTTGCCATTGAGCAGGGGTCGTCGGATATCCACCTCGAAGAGGGTTCGCCCATCGCCATTCGGGTGAATTCCGATATCCGCATCCTCGATCGGATCCTCACCTCCCAAGACATGGATATCCTACTTCATGAAATCATTGGGCCTGAGAAGATCGCCCAGTTTGAGGCCCACAGCGATCTCGACACCTCCACCGGTCTCGATGGGCTCTCGCGAATCCGTATCAATGTCTTCATCGCCAACCAGAAGCGTTGCGTGGTGTTGCGGATCCTGCCCGATAAACTGCCCGCCTGGGAAACCCTTGGGCTGCCCGAGGCCTTCATCAACCTTGCCCATCGCCACCGCGGCCTGGTGCTGTGTACCGGTTCTACCGGGTCTGGCAAATCCACCTCGCTGGCGGCCTTCATCCAGTACATCGCCGAAACCCAGAAGCGCCATATCCTCACGATCGAAGACCCGATCGAATTTCAGTTTTCCCACACCGACACCACCATCATTCATCAGCGCGAGGTGAAGCGTGATACCCAATCCTTCGCCACTGCCCTGCGCGCCGCCCTGCGGGAAGATCCCGATGTGATCTACATCGGCGAGATGCGTGATCTGGAAACCATCCAGCTGGCGATCACCGCCGCTGAAACCGGTCACCTCGTGCTGGGCACCCTGCACACTTCCTCCGCTTCCAAAACCGTGGAGCGCATCGTCGATGTGTTCCCTGCCGAGCAACAAGAGCAGGCGCGGCTGCAGGTGAGCACCTCCTTGGCTGGTGTGCTCTCCCAAACGCTCTGCAAAAACACCAAAGGCAAACGATCGCTTGCCTTTGAGCTGATGATCAACAACCTCGCGATCGGCACCTTGATCCGCGAGCGCAAGATCGGCCAGATCTATTCCCAGCTGCAAACCAGCAGCGCTGAGGGCATGTGCACCCTCGAGCAATGCCTCCTGGGCCTGATGGAGCAAGGCCTGATCACCCGCACCACCGCCCTCGGCGCCGCCGGCAATCCCCGAGCCCTCACCATGGCTGTGGCCGCCTGATTGCCATGGCCGAATACCGCCGCCGTGCTACTGCAACTTCTGGAGCCCTTGCCGGTTTATCCCCTGCCAGCTCCACTGCCCTCGGGGCAATTCGCCCGGTTGCCTCTCGCCCTGCAGCTGGCAAGTCTGGTTCATCGTTCAGCCTCTTTGGCATCGGCGGTGCCCCCCGCCAGCCATCACCAGCCAAGCTCAAGGTGAAAAACGACGAGCTCATGGTGTTTTTTCGCCAACTCGCCGTGATTCTGCAAACCGGCGTCCCCCTCTCCCAAGGGCTCGAGTTGCTCTCGGAAAACATCACCAACGCCCAGTTTGCCTATGCCGTTGGTCAGATCAGTGGTCGGCTCAATGCCGGCCAGGATCTCTCCAGTGCCCTGAGCGTGTATCCCAAGGTGTTTGTTCCGATCACCGTGGGCCTCATCCGCGCTGGTGAATTTGGCGGAATTCTCGATTCGGTGGTGGATCGTATCGCCAATCTGATCGAGCAGCAGGCCAAGCTGCGCGGGCAGATCGTGGGTGCCATGATCTATCCCGGCATCGTGCTGTTTATCGCCATCACCGTGGGCCTGGGCATGTTGATCGGCATCGTGCCCCGTTTCGCCGACATGTTCGACGACCTCGGTGCCGACCTGCCGGGTATCACCAAATTCATGATGGCCTTGAGCAAGGCCGTCACTAACCCCACCGTGATTGGTGGCGTGATTGGTGGCTTGATTGTCGCTAGTTTTTTGTTCTCTCGCTATTATGCAACCCGGGCTGGACGTCTTAATGTCGATACCTTGGTTCTCAAGATTCCTCTGTTCGGCCCGCTACTTCTCAAATATGAAGTGGCATCCTTCTGCGACACCATGGCCACCCTCTCCAATGCTGGCATCCCCGCAGTGGAGGCCATGGATGTGACCGAGAAAGCTCTCTCCAACATACTGATCCGGAATACGGTGATCTATGCGATTGCTCGCGCCCAGCAGGGTGAGCCGATTAGCCAAGCGATCCTCAGCCAAAACATTATGCCCCGCTTGGTGCCGGCGATGATGAAGATCGGTGAGGAAACAGGCGAGTTTTCCTACATGCTCGAAAAGCTCGCCCTTTTCTATGCCCGAGAGATCGAAATGGCTGTTAATAAGCTCGCTAAGGCCATGGAGCCGGCGGTGGTGCTCGTGGTGGCGGGCATCGTGGGCACGATCGTGATAGCCCTCTACTTGCCAATGTTTGATCTGATCCGCGCCTTTAAGCAATAGACCCAATCCTTGAGCCTTGCGTTTAGCTCAGCAGGCTCGGGCCTGGTTGCTTTGTTTCGTTGCGCTGCTGCACGTGCAAGGGCTGCCGCATTTTCTTCGGTGTGGAGGCATCGCACAGCCATCCCAACGATTCGGCTCATCGCCTGCGGATTCATCCCCTCCGGCAGCTCGAAGTTGCCGACTGCAGGATGCTGCAGTGGTTTCAGCAGCTTTACAGGCAGGTCTAGCGCTTCGCTCATCAGTTCATCGATGCCCGGGTGGGCGCTGCCCGTACCGCCCAGGGTGATCAGGCTGGTGCGTTGCTCGCTTCCTTTGATCAATTTGCGCAGGTCGCGCTCCAGCGAGAGCAGATCTTCTGGGGTGATTGGGAAATAGTCGTCGCTACCAAGCTCCTGCATCAGTGGGTACGGGCGTACCGGTGCCAGTCGCTGTTGTTTCTGAGGCCCGCCACGCCACACCACTGTGCAGCTGGTGAAACCTGGCGCTAGATGCAGATGCAGCAGTTGCTCTCCCTGTTTCAGAGCATTGATCTGTTCACTCAGCAGCTGCAGAGGGGCCAGCAGGCCTGAATCCACAAACTGCAGGTCCAGGCCTGCCGCTTCAAACGTCGCCACAAGGCGGTCGATGATGCTGCGCTGTACGGCCATCAGCAGGTAGCTGCGGTGCAGGTGTCGCTTCTGCTCTTCCGGGTCGGTGGTTTCTACCAGAGCCATATCGGCCTGTTGGCGTGGAAACGGCAGCTGGATGCCACTGCCCGGTTCGCCCAGTTCTTGCAGGGCCTGCTCAGGGGTGAGATCCGCTGCCATGCACAGCGGCATGGTGGTGAAGGCGATGGCGGGTAACACCACCGCCGCGCGCTGGGCCACGATCTGACGCTCGCTGATCACTTGCTTGAGCAGCTCCGCCATCTCCGCTGGCTCTGTTGGGCTTCCTTTCTCCACGGCTTCCGCTGGCAGCACGCTGATGTCGATCGGGAGTAGGTCGACGCTCCCGCGCCGCAGCCGGCACTGGGCCACTAGTGCGCAGCCATCGCTGAAATCCACCAGCAATACCCGCCGCGATAGCTGGCGTCGCAGCCCGGCCAGCGCACCCCGCAGCTTCTGTACAGAAGGGTCGTTGGCGAGGCCTGCGAGGGCTGATGGGCTAGTGGAGGGGGTAGATGCGGTCATGGGGCGTGTTGCCCTGGCCTGTGCGCAGATTACGTCACAGGCCAGTTCTTCTATAGTAAAGAAGGGTCAAATCTTCCTGCACTTCTAGCACCGCTTGGCTGCGGCGACCCTTCGGTAAGCTCTTATATGCAGCTGATTTGAGCCCATCTCTGGTCGTGCGTTGGCTCTTTTTTGAGCAGGATTCTATTGTTGTAATTTTGCTCCCGCCTACAGAATTCGGTTCTGTTCGGGACATTGTGGGACGGTTGCGTGGTGCGGCTTTCTGTGATGTTTTGCCGTTTGTGCAGGCTGATTTTGATCTCGACGGTCGTGACCATCATTACTGGCAGCTGCTTGTTTGTGATCAGCGCAGTGGGGAGTTGCATGGGGCCCAGCGTTTAAGCCTTTCTCTTTGTCAGGTTAAGGGTTGGGGGTCGCAGCATTCCTATCTGGAGCACTGTTATCCAAGTATCGCATCTTGCTTCGCCTCTGACAATTTGTCCTACCTGAAGTGGGTAGGGTATTTGTGGCCCCGCAGGCTCGCCGCAATCTACAGGTGTTGCCGGCTTTGATCAGAGGGGATGCACTGCTTACTCGTGCCACTGGTCATCGCTACGTTCTCGGTTTGATGTCTTATCGAGCGGTGGCACCTCACTGTATCGGCGATTGGCTGTTTCTTGATCGGATCCGCCGTTCCCCTTACACAATCTCCTTGCCTGTTGCTCTGGCCCTGCATCCATTGAAGTTCCCGTTGTCTCTCCCCCAAATGGAGCTGCCGCTGCTATCTGATGGGGATCTTAAAGCGTGTGTTGATCAAATTCTCGCTTCAGAATTGGTCATGGGCTGTTTCGGCTGCTCTATCGCTTCTCTACGGCTGCCTGGCCTGATTCGAATCTACAACCACATCACTCGTGCTCGAGTAGCGGGGTTGTCGCTGGCGCGCAACTTTCATCAAATCGTGGAAATCTTGATGACGAATGACCTCCATGACAACAGCCAGGGGGCCAATCACCCAGGCCTCAGCACCTCCCATCGCCGGGCCCTGGCTCATGGCTGCTAATTTTCCAGGATAACGGGATAAAGTTCCCTGTAGGGCCAAGGGCAATGCACTGACGCTTTGCTAAGGTAAGATAACTATCTATTTCTTGTGGGAAAACAGGTTTGGGACCAACAAGAGGCCCTGGCTGCTATCCGATCCATCCTTTCCCAAACTTGCGGTACCGACCCCAGTGGTGTTGTTACTGAGGCTCGTTTGGTAAGTGACCTCCAGGTTGATTCCTTGGGGATGCTGGAGGCGCTGATGCACGACATCACGGCATTGCTCTCGATGGTTCGGCGACGCCCTCAGCCCGATCCCTTTTAAGACTATGAATCAGGCCTGCGGTAAGCAGGGTTAGTGGGCGACGCAGATTTCGTATTTATTGGAGATTGCATGCTAAAATGCGCATGTGAATTGTAAATACAGTGTTACAAACCATGAGCGACTAAATTGGCTTAACATTGGTATGTTGCTGGGCTGTTGTAATTGGTTAGAAATCAAAATATAAATGTTACCTGCGATAAAGGACTATGCTTTGATGAGTCCTTGCGGCTCGATTTTGGCTGAGGTATCTCTAGGGAGTTGGTTGCGGTTGTGGACTTTTAATGGGCCAGTTTGGATCATTGAGATTTCGCCCTGTTCTGTACGTTGTGGTAGACATGGTTGGATCCCAAGCTTTGCATTCTTTCGTGAAGTCGAGAGTTCCACGAGGCTTGCACTGATCAGCTACTTTGATGATCCGTCCTCCTGCTGCGATTTTAGCCATTAGCCTCGGAAAGCCTTGTCTTGAAGCATTTGTTCCATCGGAATATACGGGATCTAACCTCATATTGGCGCAGCCGGCATTTGGGCGGCTATCCCATTTAAAGCCACTGGGATTAGACAGCATGCTCGGAACGAGATCGACGAATTTGGGGCTCTTGTATTGAAGATCGCGTTCAACGGCGCCATTGGTTTTGGCGGTGGCACATTCCGTAATGGCATTACTGATCATGGTTTGTGCGGCGATCAGCTTGGCTTTGTCTGTATTGCCGATCACGTTGGGCAGCTGAATGGCCACTAGAATGCCGATAATGGCGAGAACCACCACCATCTCCAGGAGGCTAAAGCCTTCCGACTGAGATAGCTTTTTGATTTGGCGAGCAAGGAGTTTATGCATTAAATGCATATTTACTGAAGTCTCCCGTCTCGGCTGAGATGTTTTGCTTGTCATGGCGAAGCACTTTTCGTTTAATAAATCTAAGTCAAGGCCTGTTGCTTTGGCAAGCATGGCCTACTGCCTGCCGAGTCATGGCGCTTGAGCTCCTGAAGATAAAGCCGCCCACTGCCTGGTGCCTAAGTTGCCTTGATGAGGCCTTCAACCCTTCAGCGGCATGGTGGCAACCTGGTCGCCACCGCAGCGCGCCTGGGGTGCCGGCCCTCCCAGCTGCTGGATGCCAGCGCCTCCCTGGTGCCCTTCGGGCCGCCCTGGGCCGTGCGAGCCTCTCTGCTGAAAGCAGCCCTGGGCCTCGCCGCAGGCTCGCCATTGCGGGCCTATCCGGATCGGCACGCTACCGCCCTACGCAACGGCCTGGCCCAGCTGCATGGGGTCGAGCCCGATTGGACGCTCCCGGGCAACGGGGCGGCGGAGTTGTTTACCTGGGCGGCACGCGATGCGGCGGCGGCTGGCTTGAGCGTGATGCCCCAGCCGGGCTTCGCCGATTACCCCCGCGCCCTGGCCTGTTGGGGCGGTGCCTGGCGGGTTCAGCCGTTGCCTCTGCAGGCCAGTGCTGTGCCGCAGCCGTTTCCGCCGGCTCCGGCTGGCGCGGTGCTGTGGCTCACCAATCCCCACAACCCCACCGGAGCGCTATGGAGCCTTGCCTCCCTGGAGCCCCTGCTGGAGCGCTTCGCCCTGGTGATCGCGGATGAGGCCTTCCTGCCGCTGGTGCCGGGCGGGGAAACCCAGAGCCTGATTCCACTGGTGCGCAGGCACCCCAACCTGGTGGTGATCCGCAGCCTCACCAAGCTCTTGTCGATCGCCGGCCTGCGCCTCGGTTATGCCATCGGCCAGCCCGAGCGCCTGGCGCGTTGGGCCCGTTGGCGCGATCCCTGGCCGGTGAATGGTCTGGCGTTGGCGGTGGGCGAGCGCTTGCTGGGCGATCCTGTGGCCTACCGGCGTTGGTGCCGCCGGGTGCAGCGCTGGACAGCACGCGAAGGGGCCTGGTTGCAGGCTGCGCTGGCCCAGCTTCCGGGCATCACGCCGCTGCCGTCGGCCGCCAACTTCCTATTGCTTCACGGTGAGGCGTCGCTGGTGCCATTGCGCGAGCGCCTGGAGCGCCGCCACCGCATCCTGTTGCGCGATTGCCGCTCCTTCGAGGGGCTTGGCGAGCGCTGGCTGCGGATCGGCTACCAGAGCCGCTCAGGCAACCAGCGTCTGCTCCGGGCCTTGCAGCAGGAGCTGGGTTGCTAGCGTTGCATGCAACGTTTACGGTTCGCAATCTCGATGAGGCCACCAAGGCGGAGTTGCGTCTCCAGGCGGCGCGCCACGGCCGCTCGATGGAGGAGGAGGCGCGCACGATTTTGCGTGAGGCCCTGTCTCGCGGGGGCGCCTAGCCAAATGTTCCTGGCTAGGGACAGCGGATCCATGCCCATTTCGCCGGGCTGGGTGGCGTTGAGCTTGAGCTGCCGTGATCGTGCTCGATACCCACGTGATCTCCGAGCTGATGCGTCCCCAGCCCCATCCCCAGGTGCTGGCCTGGGTGGATGGATTGGATCCGGCCGGGGTGGCGATCACGGCCATGAATGAAACGTAGATTTTGAATGGCATCGCCCGCTTGCCGGATGGACGGCGCAAGCAGAGCCTCCAGCAGAGCTGGGATGGATTGGTCGCCGACATCTTTGCGGGCCGGGTGTGGCCCTTCAGCAGTGAAGCCGCCCATTGGTATGCCCAGCTGTTGCGCTCGCGTGAACGGTCGGCGCGGCCCATGGCCACGGCGGATGCGGTGATTGCCGCCACGGCTCTCGCCCATGGCGCCCAGCTTGCCACCCGCGATGTGGCTGATTTCGCCGATGTGGGTTTGGGCTTGATCAATCCCTGGGCTGCCTGAGCATTGGGGCCACCACCGGCCTCAACAGGGGATGGTCCTCCTCATTGGCCAAGAAGTTGGCACAACACTGCTTGGAGGGGCGGCAAATCCCGCTCCACGGTGCGCCAGACCCTGGTGAGATTGACCTTGAGGTAGTGATGGATGAGCACCAGAGTTGGCGTCCCGCAGCTCGCTGCTGAGGTTCTTCGTGGCTTCACCGATGACCTCCAGCTTGCGGATTTCACCGTCCTGGATCAGGCGGGAAGCCAGGAACGCTTGCTCCCCTCCAGCCGTGTACTCAGCGATGCGCTCCATGCAGTCGCGAATGCTTTCGAGGTAGAGGCGGTCCTTGTTCACAGGGCCAGGGCCTGCTCCAGGATCTGAGACCGAATCAGTGGATGCAGCGTCTCCGCTTCTGTGACGTCCACCGAACAGCCCAGCAGGTCCTCCAGGTCCTGGCGCAGACTGATCAGC
>Ga0194134_10002168_pt1 | contig 23945 bp, 23 predicted proteins | sample TA2KigOff0mmetaG_FD_148602 | JGI IMG/M metagenome (GOLD analysis project Ga0194134, IMG submission 148602) | Freshwater microbial communities from Lake Tanganyika, Tanzania - TA2015056 Kigoma Offshore 0m | ecosystem: Environmental > Aquatic > Freshwater > Lake | place: Tanzania: Lake Tanganyika... | reverse complement strand
GCGAACGTGGAATTCTGGAACCGGATCGCGCGGAAGTATGCCGCCGACCCGATATCTGACCAAGCCGGCTACGAGCGCACGATCACACGGGTGCGCGGCCTCCTTGGTCGCGACGACCGGGTGCTCGAACTGGGCTGCGGGACCGGGTCGACGGCCCTGTTACTCGCCGGCGGAACCGAGAGCTACTTGGCCACCGACTTCTCCGCCGGGATGATCGGCATCGTCGAGGAGAAGCTCGCCGCTTCGCCCGTCACGCGGTTGAGCTTCCGAGTTGTAGCCGCCGAGGACCTTGTGGGGCAGGGGGCGTCCTACGACGCTGTGCTCGGCTTCAACTACCTTCACCTGGTTGCTGACCTGCCCGGCACGCTCGCTGCGATCCGCGCACTGTTGGCGCCCGGCGGGCTTTTCATCTCCAAGACCGCCTGTCTTCGGGACATGAACCCGCTGATCCGGCTGGGCATCCCGCTGATGCAGCTAATCGGCAAGGCGCCCCACGTGAACGTATTCTCCGCGACCGCGCTTCAGGACGCCATCAGCAAGGCTGGGTTCGAGATCGTCGCATTCGAGTACCACGGCTCTACCCGGAAGGACGCTCGCCCGGTGATCGTCGCCCGAAAGTGCGACTGATCGGATCAAGTCGCATACACAAAAACCGACATTCCCCAAGTGACATGCCGATTGGCGTAAAGATCGCCCGATGTTGCCCGCTGTGCAAGCATTTTTTTACCTCGGGTGGCGTCTGTGGCCGCACGGTCTGCTGAAACAGAGCGGATCAGATCGCGAATCGGCACTGCTCCGGATCGGCGATGGTGTTTTTCAGCGCAGCGAGCAGACTTGTCCTACCGCCTTCGTTCAGTTTGGGCGTGGATGGCGGTCATGCGCATGACGGAGGCGCCAGCAATCGGTGGATGGTTGCGAGGTCGGTTACCTTGGCCAGCGGTAAGATGACGGCGGGCACAAATCTTGTTCAGCTTCAGTTGCGGGATGGCCAACGAGCAGTCGACCATGGCCTCTCCTTCGCCGAGTGCGCTCACCTGAGAGCTGCCAGAGACCTCGCGTCATCCAGAAGCGGTAGCAACCCGCTCTCGCCCCGACGCATCGTCTCATTCTCGCGTTTGATCCCACCCTTCAAGCGCAGCCGTGCGGCTTCACAGTCTGCTAGCAAGCGCTGCGCGTCGGTTTCGGCGCGGCTCAGCAGGCGGTTCCACCGCTGCCTTCGGCAAACCGTCGCCTTCAATGGTAGCAAGTCCGGGTAGGATTTCGTAACCTATGAGGTGCGCTAGGGTCAGGACCCATTGATCTGCTTGAGGCTGTCGTCTCTACGTGATTCAGCCTCCCGAACTGACGGGGGTGATGATGAGCAACCTTTTCTGGCTGACCGACGAGCAGATGGAGCGGTTGAAGCCGTTCTTTCCAAAGAGCCACGGCAAGCCGAGGGTAGATGACCGGCGCGTGCTGAGCGGCATAATCTTCATCAATCGTAACGGGTTAAGATGGTGTGACGTGCCGCGGGAGTATGGACCACCCAAGACGCTCTACAACCGGTGGAAGCGGTGGGGCGACATGGGGGTCTTCGCCCGGATGATGGAGGGATTGGCCTCCGAAGGCCGCGAGGAGAAGGTCGTCATGATCGGCGCGACCTACCTGAAGGCGCACCGCACGGCCTCAAGCCTGCGGGCGAAAAAGGGGGGCCCGACGATCAACGTGGGCGTCTGATCGGCTTCACATAGGGCGGGCTGAACACGAAGCTGCATGCCGTGATCGATGCCAAGAGACGGTCCCTGCAGTTCTTCATGACGGCGGGCCAAGTCAGCGACTACGCCGGCGCCGGCGCTCTGCTGGGCAGCCCGCCCAGTGCCGAATGGCTGATTGCCGACCGGGGCTACGATGCCGACTGGTTCCGGGAAGCTCTGAAAGACCAGGGGATAAAGTCTTGCATCCCAGGCCGGAAGTCTCGCGGCAAAGCCGTCCGCTACGATAAGCGCCGCTACAAACGGCGCAACCGGATCGAGATCATGTTCGGCAGGCTCAAGGACTGGTGCCGCGTCGCTACCCGCTACGATAGATGTGCGAAGACCTTCCTCTCCGCCGTCGCACTGGCCGCAACCGTCCTGTTCTGGCTTTGACAATCAATGAGACTGGGCCCTAATCCGCGACGGAGATGCCAATGCCTGAGGTCATCTTTAAGTCATTCGCCGAAGACTTTATCGAGGCCGTTGGCACGTTCCTCTCGGAATTCAATCTATCGCTCAAACTGCGTGAAGAGAACAACGAAAATCAGTTGCGAAACTATGAAATTAAGGCGTCAGACGGCCCTGTCACCGTCCTTTTCTATAGAACGAAGTCTTCATTGCTTGAGCCAAACCCGGAATACCGGGCGCGGGTGATTGAAAAGATACTGCCTGAATTTGCTGAGTTTGTGAACGATAAGGAAGACCTTGTGAATCGGGCGGCTCTTCTGGGAGCCATGCCGGTATCAGAGAAAGTTGTTCTAAGCCAATGCCTGATCCCGCATCGCTTGTCTGGCACCACCGCAGGTTTACTCGCCCTCAGCATCGCGCACGGGAGGCGTTCGCTGATTACGGCGTACGCTCGGACGGTCGCCCGCCAGGATGCCAAGACCGTGGAGTGTCTCAGTGCTTGTACCGACCTCGTTTTCGAGGAGATCCACTACGACTACGCGCACCTCGGCACCGGGAAGATTCACCGACGTGGATGGACAATGCATTTTCTAAGAGGGGCGTCACTAACGCTGGATGCGATCCACAACAACCAAGATTGGGGTGGTGGGGTTTTGTGCCTATTGCGGGTTCCCAAAGCGTCAGTAATCAACAATGTTGGGAGCATCGGGGCCGGGGCGCTGAACAGGTCGTCGTACTTGTTGGGAGGGACGCCGGCCTTCGGGGCCTGGACGACCGATGGCGAAGATTTCGTCTTCGTCCAATTCCTGCCAAATTTTGTCCGACGGCTGCCCAGGCTCACGGACTTACTAATCGAGTGGAGCAGGTCGAGGTTGCAAAATATTGCGATTTTAGTGCAGTTCGAGCGAGATCTTCGGGCTCTGCCTCAATCTAAAAGTTAAGCTTTAATCTGCCGATGGCCGCGTTGATTTCCGCAATCGATCCGACCGGTGCCGCCACGAACACGTCTCCGCCCAGTTCACGGGGCCAGCCGCACCCGGGGTCCCGCTTTGCTGGGTAGATCTGCTCCGCCGAATCTACAACAGCGACGTGCGCCATTGCTCGAATTACACATGGTCAGGCAGCTAGCCGCAACTTGCGGATTTCCTCAAGGATCCGCCGAAATTCGGGCTTGGGCGCAAGGCACATGGTGCGATAGGTCTTCAGGAACGGCAGCCAAATCCCATATCAATTTCAATAGATGCGTTGAATTGCGAAGATCGCTAAAATGATGCGCGATCCAGGATCTAAGAACACTGTGAGTTTTGTCCATGCCCCGACTCGATGATGGGTCCCGATTGTCCTTCCCCGACATGTTTGAAGAGGCGCCCCGCCTCGTCAAAGACATATTGCGTGGCTTGCGGCATGAGCTCAAGAAATTCGATCCGACACGAGACCTAGAAACCATGTCTCACGACATGAGCCAATCCTTTCCGATGGGCCTTTCGCCTTTGGCGCTGGCTGCCGAACTCGTGCGTGAGGCACGCAAAGCTGCGAAATTCGGCTCGGCTCTCGCGCGTGACGTGATCGACCCGCAAACCGATGAAGCGCTTCTCGCTTTGGTCGATGGTCGTGAGACCGACCGTGCAGCCTATGTGCAAGCGCGCTATCAAGCCACACGCTATCTCATAAAACGCATGGGTTATGGTGATCACCTCTTGCTTGAACGCCCTATCGCACGCGTATGGGCGGAGACAGCATCGTCTACTTCATCATCAGAGGCAGATGCCGACTTCACTCGATTGGCAGATCAAGCTTTACGGCTTGCGGCATCGGGCGCAATTGCTGCGTCCAATGATCAAGCATTACCACTTCGTATTTTTGCGGCGCTCTCTTTGGCGGAAGCCATGCTCACGCTCTCCACGCCTTCGGACTCGGCGGCTGTCATCGGCGCGCTCGATCTCGCAGCAGAAATCCTTACATTGCGACAAGGTATTTTCGACGCGATCATGAATGGATTTGATCCTTTGACCGCGCTCGCCGCCGAATTAAAACGCCTTGCACCCCATCTTGTTGAGACTTGACATGGATTTGCCGATCCTTCTCGAGTTGACGCGCGAAGAAGATATACGCCATCGCGTGCGCGAGTTGAGATTTTTTGAAGAGTCGTTTCGACGCAATCTCGCTCTTCGTCTCGAAAATACGGGAATGACAAGCCGCACTGACCGCGCAAAACTTCATGCCGCCTTTTTAGCTTGGGTTGATAATTTTCATGTCACACGTGAAATCGCTGAAGCGGATCGTCGTGATTTTGTCTGTTATGCGGCCGGTCGCATGTTAGCAGAATTATTCCGCCATGAACCTTTGATGATTTCAAATTCCGGCAAAAGCGATGATCCGATTTTAGTAGAATGGCCGGAAGGCTCTGTCTATGCGAGCTATTGTCTGGGCGTGGCACTTTCCGTGTTGAGACAGGATTTTGACGGCGCGCCAACGCTCACGGAAGCAAGCCGTGATCGCCGCGTATGGCAAAGTATTCGCGAAAACATTCGCGACAATCCCGATTATGCGATTCCGTTTCTTGATCTCCTGATCGGCCAAACTCCTAATTGGACTGATCCATCTTTACCCGAGCGTCGCCCAGCCGTGCGCACCAAACAAGCCATGCCGGCCTGATTAATTTTTTAAGGCTTCAAGATCGCGATAAAGATCGAGCGCTTCGGGGTTCGCAAGCGCCTCGCGATTTTTGACATCGCGACCATGAATAACATCGCGTACCGCGAGCTCAGTGATCTTGCCGGATTTGGTTCTGGGAATATCCTCGATCGCAATGATTTTTTGCGGCACGTGACGGGGGCTCGCGCCGTTGCGTATTTGTTTGCGAATACGGTCTTCAAGCGCTGCTGAAAGCTCAATGCCTTCACGCAAACGCACAAATAAGATCACGCGTACGTCACCGGCAAAATCCTGCCCGATGGCGAGCGCTTCAATGATGTTGGGAATCTGTTCGACTTGCGCATAGATTTCAGCGGTTCCAATGCGCACACCACCGGGATTGAGCGTCGCATCGGATCGACCATGGATAATGAAACCGCCATGAGGAGTCCATTCAGCAAAATCACCATGATGCCATAGTCCGGGAAAACGCTCGAAATAAGCGGCGCGATATTTTTTTCCTTCAGGATCATTCCAAAAAGAAACCGGCATCGAAGGAAACGCTTTTTTGCATACAAGCTCGCCCTTGCCGGATGCGAGCGCCTTTCCGTCATCATCGAATATATCGACCGCCATGCCGAGGCCCGGTCTTTGAATCTCACCCGCGTAAACAGGTGAATTCGGATCACCGAGCACAAAACAGGAAACAATATCGGTGCCGCCCGAAATCGAGGCGAGATGAACATCGCTTTTGATTGATTGATAGACCCATTCAAAAGTTTCAGCTGCAAGCGGTGATCCTGTCGACGCCACAGTGCGAAGCGTTTTGAGATCGTGCGTCTCTAAAGGTTTCAATTCGAGCTTACGACATGAGTCAAGATATTTTGCCGAGGTACCAAAAAATGTCACACGCTCTTGTTGCGCGTAATCAAAAAGAACATTGGAGCGCGGCGCAAAAGGTGATCCGTCAAAGAGGACCAAAGTTGATCGGCACGCCAAGGCCGAAACAAGCCAGTTCCACATCATCCACCCTAAGGTCGTGAAATAGAATACACGATCTTTCTCACCATTATTGGAATGAAGACGATGTTCTTTCAAATGTTGAAGTAGTGTGCCGCCCGCACCATGAACGATGCATTTCGGAATGCCGGTTGTGCCTGATGAAAACAAAATGAACAGCGGATGATTAAAAGCGAGCCTTTCAAAATGAATGGGTTCATCTGAAGCAACAGACATCATGTCTAAATAAGCAACAGCATCGACCAACGATGATGCTACATCTTTTGACTCGCCAATCAGATCAATCACCAGGCTGGCTTTGACCGACGGAAGAGCGTTCAAAATTTCCGCGCATTTGTCGCGAATCGAAAGACGTTGCCGGTTATAGAAGTATCCATCACAACAAAGAAAAACCTTCGGCTCGATTTGCGAGAAACGATCAAGCACACCGCGCACGCCGAAATCCGGCGAACATGAAGACCAGATCGCGCCAAGGGATGAAGTGGCGAGCATCATGACGATGGCCTCAGGGCAGTTGGGCAGCATTGCCGCAACGCGATCTCCCACTCCGACATTTTTGGATTTCAAAAAGCGTTGCGCCGATCCAACCGCTTTAAGAAGCTCGCGCCTGGTCATGCGCTTCTCGACGCGATCCTCCGCCCGAAACACGATGGCCTCGCGGTCATCGGCATCACGGAGGAGATTTTCCGCATAATTGAGCCGCGCGTTTGGGAAAAACGCGGCGCCCGGCATCCGGTCCTCACCCAGCAAAACCGTTCCCTTCTCGCCGATCACGCCGCAGAAATCCCAAAGCGCCGACCAGAATTCTCCCCGTTCCTCAACTGAAGCGTGATGAAGAGCTGGGTAATCCGCAAATGTACGGCCGAGGCGGGCTGCGAAAAAGGCCCGGAATTCGGCCATCGCGCTCGTCGCCGCCGCTTCCGGTCGCGGTCGCCAAAGTGGTTCCTGCCGCATCATCCGCCTCCCTCGTTATCCAGAAGCGAGTGTGACCCCTCGCTTCCGGTATCTCACCGGCCGATGTATACCGAGTTTGGTTCAGGAAAAAGATAGTCGCCCACAATGCACCCCTTTGACATCAAGCGACAGGCACGACGCCTCGGCATTACGGCCCTTCTCTTCCTCGTCCTGATTGGCGTCGGCAGCCTGATCTCGGTTCCGGTCGATGGCGAACGCGCCGGCCGCTTGATCCGACCGACTTTGATCGGATTTCTTGGCCCAGATGTGACGCTTGATCTCTCCGCTTCTTTGTCGATCTTACCTCGTCCAACACTTCAGATTTCTAATTTAAATATTTCTAAGAAAAACAGATTTTTGATAAAATCGCAGCAGGCTTCAGTGCCGGTTAGCCTTGTGACTTTATTGTCAGGGGGTCTTTCCGGATCAAGCCTTACAGTCAATGATCCCGTGATCACACTGCCACCATCGGTCCTTCCCGAGACGCGCCAAAATGCGCTTGCGCTTTTAACCGGCGCGCTCGGCGCTGCGGACTCAATCCAACAAACCCCGATCGAGGCGATCGCCATACGCTCGGGGAGAATTGTAGTGGCCGCCGAAGCGCCCCTCTCTTTCGTCGAAAAATTTGACGCGGATTTGTCGATCACCAAAGCGGGGCGGATCGATTTCGATCTTCGCCTGCCATGGAAAAGCGAGGCCGTCGATGTGAGCGCTCGGATCGATCCCGTCGATCCAAAAACTGGAAACAAAGCGTCGACAATTCTCATCAAAAGCGCACCCGTGACGATCAGTCTCGACGGCGCTTTGGCGACAACGCCTGAACTTCATTTTGCAGGCACAATCGATCTTGCCATCAAGGCGATTGATCGCTTCGGCAAATGGCTCGACATAGATCCGCCTTTGACCTTCGCGACACCCCTGGCGGTTAAAGGCGCGGCAGAAATTACGAGTGAGCGCATCGCCATTCGCGAGGCCGCGCTCACCCTCGGCAAGATTGAAATGAAAGGCGGCATCGGTCTCGACATTGCTAATCAGCGTCCGCTCATTTTTGGGAGTCTCTCTGCGGGTGACATGGACGTCACTGAGTTTTTATCACCTCTGTGGCCGAAGCAAGCGCAAGGATGGAAAACAGAACCGCTTTCGAATGGTCTCACACCGGAACAAGATTTCGATGTCCGGTTTTCAGCAGAACGCGTTAACCTGGGCATTGTGCGGATTGCCAATCTTGCCGTTTCAATTTTAGCGAAAGACCGCGCACTTGATCTGACTTTAGGCGGCTCAAAACTTTTTCAAGGATCAGCAAAAGGAAAAGTGTCAATCAAACCTGAGGATGAAGGTTATCGTTTAACCCTTCATGGCAGCTTCGATAACATCGATTTGGCGCAAGCGACACTCGCTCTCATGGATATGAGAAAGATCGAAGGTACAACGGAAGGCAAATTCGAATTTGAATCGCAAGGTCGCACGGCAGACGCGATAATGAAAGCGCTTTCGGGCACCACCGATCTGACGATCAGCAATGGTACAATGAATGGCGCCAATCTCGCGGCGATCCTCAAACGAATTGAGACGCGCCCCCTATCCGCCATTCGCGATATGAAAGGTGGCAAGACCGATTTTGATCGGTTTCATATGAGTGCTGCAATTCAAAATGGAAATGCCACACTCGATAAAGCGGAAATGATTTTTCCGCCCAATGGCATGACGATGACAGGGCAAGTGAATATCGGCGAACGGCGCTTAACGCTTGAAGGAATTGCAACAGGTCCCGATCCAGAAAATGGCACTGCACCAGCCATTCTGCCTTACACAGTGACAGGCAGTTTCGACGATCCTGTCGTCACACCTGATGTAGGACGAATTCTAAAACGTCAGGGCACAACGACGCCGGAGGAATGATTATTCTTCGGTCGCTTTTACCGTTGTGACCAAAGGCACCTGCCCTAAACCGTCTTTGTTGTAAATATCATCGCGGAATTGAATAAGGCCGCTAGGCGTCGCCCATGCGGTAATATAAACCCAAAAGACAGGAACGGGTTTAGCCAATTTCGCATCGACACGCTGACCCGATTGGATCGCTTCGTCAATTTGTTCGCGCGCCCAACCGGGTGTGTCTTTGAGCAACCATTCCACATAATCACGTACATTCTGCACACGCATACAGCCCGATGATACAAAGCGGAAATCATCACCGAAGATACCCTTTGCGGGCGTGTCATGCATATACACGCCGTAAGGATTGGCAATATTGATGCGCACAAACCCAAGCGAATTGAATTCGCCACCCGGATCTTGGCGGAATTGATAACGCGTTGCCTCATCCGTCTTCCAGTTCACCTGACTGGATTGGATTTCATTTCCGTCTTTGGTGAAAATTCTGATCTTGTTCTCGGTCAGGTAATTAGGATTGGCCTGCATTTTCGGAATAAGATCTCTTTTTATGATCGACGCCGGCACCGTCCAGAACGGATTGAAGTTAATGTCGATCACGCGCGTGGTCATGATCGGCGATTGACGATCAATCTTACCAACGCCTGCCGCATGGCGCGTTTGAACAATACCGTCCTCAACCGTTTCAACGAGCGCGCCCGGAATATTGGCGGTTACAAATCTCTTACCCGGATTAGAAGCGTAAGAGCGGAGCCTTACGAGATTCACTTCAAGCTGCTTGAGGCGAACATCGGCTGGAATGTTGAAAGCGGTAATCGTTTGGCGCGTGACAAGACCGGAGGGACGCAAGCCATGCAGTTCTTGAAAACGCTTCACACCAGTTTCAACGAAAGAGTCGAACACATCGGAAAGACCGGCTTCAAGATCAAGGTCACCAGACGCCATCAATCTTTTTCTGAGATCAATAACAGCAGGATCTTGCATCCCGAGCTTTAACGGTACAGTCGGAACTAGCGGCCAGCCACCCTTGGCAATGAACAATTTGAATTTTTCAATCGCCGCTTCGGTCGCCGCGACTGTGCCTGGGGAGAGCAAGGGTGCCGTCGAACGGTCAAGTGTCTTTGATGTGGCGGCGTCATAGCTTTGCACCCACTCGGCCTGATCGCCAGTATCGTCCATCATGTCCTGCGCGAAAGCAGAACCAGCACCGAAGGCTATTGCGGCTAAAGCGGTCGAGCCGCGTAAAAAATCACGACGGGAAACCCCGAAAGAACGAACCATCATCAAAATCCCAAACCCAAAACACATTCATGATCGCAAAGCCGCGTTAATGATTCCTGTAACAACGCTTTTGAGATGCCTCTATAGCGCCCGAGTTTTGGCAATTTGATGACGAAGAAAAAGTCTCGTTCTTAAAGCCGATATTTCACATTATCGCTAAAAAAGCGCTCGAGCCTCATCAAAATGGCATTAGCGGAGCGAAATTCAGGCTGATTGATGCCCCTTACCCGTTCCACCGTGCGGGTATGTTTAGAATAAAGCCCTTGCACGATGTCGTGGATTTGGCGTCCCTTTTCGGTCAGACGGATCCTTACAGACCGCCGATCCACACGCTATCTTTCATGCGAGAGATAGCCCATCTCAATCAATTTCTTGACGTTGTAGGAGACATTGGAGCCGAGATAATAGCCGCGTGAACGCAATTCACTTGCGGTGAGCTCTTTGTCGCCAATATTGAAAAGCAGCAAAGCCTGAATCGGATTGATGTCCGAACGGCCGCGACGGTCAAACTCATCCTTGACCACGTCAAGCAGTCCCCAGTGAAGTCTTTCGACGAGCGAAAGCGATTCAAGATAAACAGGCGCTGCAGCCCCCAGCCCCTTCACCGAAGCGTCATTTACAGAAATCTTGACCATCTTATTCATCGGAGATCATCCCCTTTAATTCCTAAACGTAATATAATTTTGACGCTAGGGAATATGAGAATACTCGTAAAAGACGAATTAATTTTTGTCCCTAAGAAAACCTTACCTTGAAAAGGGTAAGCGGGAGGAAAAACCAATAACTAAAAATGGATGAAATGAATTTCAAACGATTGTGAGCCGCTTTTCAGGCTGTGCCCGAACAAAAAAGATCCGCATCAGATGAATAACGACAAGAGCGAGCGTTAAAACGCCCAAAAACTTGCTGCCAAAATCCGACTGCGCCGCGATGGCCAAAAGACCATAAGCGGTGGCAACAAGAAACCAGACGCCTGCGCCCCATCGCCAGGACATCCACAATGAAACGCCCGCGATCAGATCAAGGATCGCAAAAATCAAAGCCATCGACAAATCGGCATCAAAATCGGTCTTCGACAGATGGAGACCGGAGCCAAGGACGCCTGTCAGGTCTGCCCAAGCCCAAAACCCCTTTATCAGCCAGACAACCGCCAAAATCCGATAAGCGACCTCAAGGACAAAATGCAGCTTTGTTTGCGAAACATCGAGGTGGATGGCCATGGGTCGTTTTATGCCTTTAGCCCCAATGAGGGGGCAAAACGGGTCCGATAATTCGACAAGAAATATCGCCTCATCCTCTTCCGAAGACAACCGAGGCGATGGTAAAAGCTCTTCTCAAGACAAGAAATAGATGGGATTGGAGTGTGTAACCATGGCGTCCCGCGACTCTGCGCGCATGATTTTGCCTCATCGCCCTCGTCGGAACCGGAAAGCGGAATGGTCGCGTCGGCTGGTTCGCGAGAACCGCTTGACCACGGATGATCTCATCTGGCCAATTTTTATCGTCGATGGCGTCAATCAGCGCGTGCCTGTCGCCTCCATGCCGGGCGTTGAAAGGTTGAGCGTCTATGAAGCGGCTCAGGATGCTGAAAAAGCCGCCAAGCTCGGCATTCCGGTCATCGCGCTCTTTCCCTATACGGATCCGGCAAAGCGTGACGCCACAGGAAGCGAAGCGCTCAATTCCAATAATCTTGTCTGTCAGGCTTGTCGCGCGATCAAAAAGGTCGCGCCTCAAATTGGTTTGATGACGGACGTTGCGCTTGATCCCTATACAAGCCATGGCCATGACGGCTTGCTCTCGGGCGAAACCATTCTGAATGATGAGACTGTATTCCAGCTTGCCCGTCAGGCATTGGTTCAGGCGGAAGCAGGATCAGACATCATCGCACCCTCCGATATGATGGACGGGCGCGTGGGAGCCATAAGGGCGGCTCTAGATGATCACGGTCATGAGGCCGTTCAGATTATGGCCTATGCCGCGAAATATGCCTCGGCCTTTTATGGCCCCTTCCGCGACGCGATTGGAACCTCAGCAACTTTGGTGGGCGACAAACGGACCTATCAGATGGATCCGGCTAATGGCGAAGAAGCCATCAGAGAAGTGGCGCTTGATCTCGAAGAAGGTGCCGACATGGTGATGGTGAAACCCGGCATGCCCTATCTCGATATCGTCCACCGGGTGCGCGAACATTTCGGCGTTCCGACCTTCGCCTATCAGGTCTCGGGCGAGTATGCGATGATCATGGCAGCGGCAAAGAATGGTTGGCTTGATGGCGACCGCGCCATGCTTGAAAGTCTACTCGCCTTCAAACGCGCGGGTGCAGATGGCATTCTCACTTACTTTGCGCCCCGGGTTGCAGAGATGCTCGCGCGCTAGGATCGCGCGGTCCGTCAATGCGACGTGAAAAAAATCTGGACGCCGTCATTTTCAAATGGCGTTCCCACTTTTCCTTTGCCCGATTTGCCGGAGCTATAGATCATTTTTGGACCCGAACCCGCCTCAGCTGATGTAAGGATGAGCGCCCAATAAGTCCGATAGCGTGAGCCCGGCGCGCTGGCCCTAATCATACCCATATATTTGGCCTCTCTCATCAGCATATTCTCGCGATGATGGGGCGAACGGATCCATGCATTGATTGAGTCGGCGACGCTTCGATCTGCCGCGCCAACATTTTCAGTAGCAAGTGCATAGGTAAAGCCGGCATTGTTCATGCGCGTTGTGAAGTCACCCGCCACTGCATGAGACAGCACATCGCGCGAGGCCATCGCGACCGCCTGATAGCGCGCTGCTTCAACAACAGCGGAATTGACACTCACAGGGCCAAGTCCGTTTTGAGCACGGAAGGAATTTACGAGGCCCATGGCTTCATAGGAAACGTCAGCGACGCCTCCTGAGACAGATGATTGCGGTGTTGGGGTTGTGGCACAGGACGCCACAAACAAGGACACCAAAGCCACGATTCCGACCCGAAAACTATTCTCAATCATATGCGAGGGCCTTCCCGCCTAAATCTGTCCGTTAAGCTGCACAATAGAAAATCCTTTAGCGTGCTGGCTAGTCCCCTGCGACAAAGGGGTCGACTTACCCAAAGCGATTGCACGGAAGAGTGACTCATGTCTATCATCTAAGCAGGGTAAGGATAAGAAATCGATCACGGACCACCGGATGACAAATCAAGCGCAGGACCCGACCCAGTTCTTCTTGACGGCGCCGAGCCCCTGCGGCTATATCCCGGGCCAGATGGAGCGGAAAGTCTTTACCCATCTGATTGGCCGTCGGGCGAAAAGCCTCAATAACCTCCTCTCCGAAGCCGGATTTCGCCGTTCCCAAACGATTGCCTATCGGCCTGCATGTGAACGCTGCTCAGCCTGCGTTTCGGTACGGGTGCCGGTCGATGAATTTACCCCCTCACGCAATCTCGCCCGCGTTCTCGAGCGCAACGGCGATTTGATGGGGACGGAAGTTCCAAACACCGCAAGTGCTGAGCATTATGGTTTGTTCCGCTCATATCTTTCCGCTCGGCATACGGAAGGCGGCATGATCGACATGAATTTCCTCGACTTCACGCTGATGATTGAGGACACCCATGTTGATACAGAGCTTGTCGAATATCGGCGTCGCAGCACCGAGCCCGGATTTTTCGGACATGCAACAGGTCCGCTTCTCGCAACCGCTTTGACAGATGTTCTATCGGACGGTTTGTCGATGGTTTATTCTTTTTATAATCCTGAAGAAAACCAACGCAGTCTCGGCACCTATATGATCCTCGATCATATCGAGCGCACGCGCAAACGCGGATTGCCCTATCTCTATCTCGGCTATTGGATACCGGGGTCACGCAAGATGGCATATAAAGCCCGCTTCTTGCCGCAAGAGCGTTTAGGCACAAATGGGTGGGCACGTGCCGAACGTTACTCCGACACGTAAATCAATTTTTAAAAGCTCAAGCCGAAAATTTATTCGCTTTCGGGAAGCCTTTGGGCGGTAAACGCCCCGCATCAGAACGGCTACCAATCCATTCCTTGATATCAGGCTTGCCGACTGTCCATGTGCGGCCTGCAGTATCTTTCCATGTGAGACCTTCCGACAATTTGAAGGTCTTGATATCGGCCATGCCGCCATCTTTATATTTTTGAATCCGAACACCTTTACCGCGCGCCATCTCGACCATTTGCGACAGCGGGAAGCAGAGCAATTTGCGATTCTCTCCAATCGCGGCTACATGATCACCTTCAACCGGCACAACAAAGCGCGCGGTTTCACGATCATCTAGGTTCAGCACTTGCCGCCCTTTGCGTGTATTCGCAATCGTGTCATCTGAAAGAGCGATGAAACCGCGCCCGACCGATGAAGCAAACAATAATTTTTCGCCCACTTTGTGCGGCCAAGCAGTGATAATCTCCGCGCCTTCATCAATATCGGCGAGCAAGCGAACAGGATCACCAAAGCCGCGTCCGCCCGGCAGCTTAGAAGCATCAAGCGTATAAACTTTACCGCTTGTAACGAAGACAAGGATCTTTGATGTTGTTTCGGTATGGAAACTCAGTTTCAGCCCATCATCGCCTTTAAACTGTAGATTACCCAAATCCGTAACATGACCTTTTAGCGCGCGGATCCAGCCCTTCTCGGACAACACAACAGTAAGCGGTTCACGCTCGACCATCGCTTCGGTTAGATCAACAGTACCATTCTCAGGCACTTCTGCAAAAGCCGAGCGACGCTTGCCGATTTTTGTATCGGGACCATAGATCTTTTTCACTTCACGAATTTGCCAGGAAATCGCTTTCCATTGCTTATCCGGCGAAGCCAGAAGCGATTCAATCTGAGCCTTCTCTTCGGTAAGCGTTTCAAATTCGCGCTTGAGTTCCATCTCTTCCAATTTGCGCAAAGAACGCAACCGCGTGTTCAAAATCGCTTCCGCCTGAACATCACTCAATTTGAAGGCTTTGATGAGTTCGGCTTTCGGATCGTCTTTCTCACGGATAATTTTGATCACACGATCAAGATCGAGATAGACGATCAATAGGCCTTTGAGAATTTCAATACGTTTGTCAATCTGTGACAGACGATGACGCGATCGACGCTCCAACACATCACGGCGATGATTGAGCCATTCACGCAAAACATCCGCAAGGCCGAGTACACGTGGCACCAGACCTGCAGTCAACACATTCATATTCATCGGCACACGCGCTTCAAGCTCGGTGAGCTTGAAGAGTGACTCCATCAGAATTTCTGGATCAAAGGTGCGCGCACGCGGCTCGATAACAATGCGAATATCTTCTGCCGATTCATCACGCACATCGGCAAGGAATGGCAATTTCCGCTCATTAATCAATTCGGCAAGTTTTTCGATGAGACGAGATTTCGGTACCATATAAGGAATTTCGGTCACGATGATTGACCACAATCCGCGCCCCTGATCCTCCTTCGTCCATTTTGCACGAACGCGGAACGAACCTCGCCCCGTGCGATATGTCTCCGCAATCGACTCGCGTGATTCAACAATCAAACCGCCTGTTGGAAAATCGGGCCCTGGCACGAAAGTGAGAATCTGATCCGTGGTCGCTTTCGGATGCGCGATCAAATAAAGCGCGGCATCACAAAGTTCAGCGGCATTATGCGGGGGAATGGATGTCGCCATACCCACCGCAATACCCTGCGAACCATTGGCGAGAAGATTGGGAAATGCAGCGGGTAAAACAAGCGGCTCTTTTTCCGAACCATCATAAGTCTCACGAAAATCAACTGCATTCTCATCGAGACCTTCAAGAAGCAAACGGGCGACTTCTGTGAGACGCGCTTCAGTGTAACGCATCGCAGCCGGATTATCGCCGTCGATATTTCCGAAATTGCCTTGACCATCAACAAGCGGGTAGCGAACCGCAAAATCCTGCGCGAGACGCACGAGTGCATCATAGACCGATTGATCACCATGCGGATGATATTTACCAATCACGTCGCCGACAACGCGCGCGCATTTCTTAAAGGCCTGACCCGGATCCAAACGCAACAAACGCATCGCGTAAAGGAGACGCCGATGAACAGGCTTCAAACCGTCGCGCGCATCTGGCAATGCGCGATGCATGATGGTGGAAAGCGCATAGGCAAGATAACGCTCTTCAAGCGCATCTTTCAGCGAGATTTCCTCAATGCCCTTATCATCCGGCGGAGCGGCGCGCTTACCCATGAACCTACCTCAATTTTTACCCGTGTCCGGATGCCCTCAGAACCGATTCGCGGCAAGCCGAAGCCCCTCAAACCGAGGGTTAGCGCCCTTTCCCTGTCGATAGAGGGTTGAAAGCGCCTCTCGTGCCTCCGGAAGCGGCAGATTACGCGCACCGAAGAGATGACGCTCGAGAAAATAGCCGGTCAAAGCCAGACCATCGGCGACATCGCTTTCTTGCGGCAATCCGACATTAGCCTGATCCAAGAGAAAGGCCGGAAGCTTAAAGAGCCGCTCACGATAGGGCTCGCCCGCCTCTTCACATACCGCACGACCCGATTTTGGCGAGACATAAATCAATCGATCTTTCGAGCCAGTGGCCGCGCATTCTGTGAGATCAAGACCGAAACCAAGCTCTGCAAGTAACGCCACTTCGAAGCGCACAAGCAAAGGCGCGGCAAGATCATCTTGATCCATTGTGTTCAAAATAATTTCGAGCGCGTCATAGAGTGACGGATGCGGATCGCGCTCAGGCAAAAGACGCACAAGGGCGGCAATTGTCGTCAATGCATAAAGTGTGCGTCTTTGACCCATAAAAGACGCCGCACGCATACGCATGGGCTCAACGGCAAAATGACCAAGCTGCTCATCAAGTCGCGCACGCCAAGAAAGAGAGACGGCATTCCCCGCTTGTAATGCCGGCTGCAAACGACGAGAACGGCCACCACGCACGACGCCTAAATGACGACCATGCGCACGCGTCATCGCCTCAAGAATGACATCGGCTTCGCCCAAACGGCGCACACCAATCACGATGGCATCATCCTTCCATTCCATGTGCTTTAGGCCCGCCCCTGCAATTTACTCTTTCGGAAATTCAAGACCCATTTCGCGATAGCGCGCAGGATCATCCGACCAATTCTCACGCACTTTCACATGAAGAAAAAGATGCACCGGTGTTTCGATTTCCTCGGCAATGTCTTTGCGTGAGGCGGCACCAATCGCTTTGATGGTCTGCCCGGCTTTACCCAGCACGATCATACGTTGGCTCTCGCGCTCGACAAAAATTGTTTGTTCGATGCGTACAGATCCATCTTTACGCTGTTGCCATTGATCGGTTTCAACCGTTGACCGGTAGGGCAACTCATCATGCAGACGTTCAAATAATTTCTCGCGTGTGATTTCAGCCGCAAGCATACGCATCGGAGCGTCAGAGACCTGATCTTCAGTATAAAGCCACGGCCCCTCGGGCATCAAAGCGGCAAAATGCGAGCGCACGCGATCAACACCACTTCCTGTTGTTGCAGACACCATGAAGGTTTCACGAAACGCAATGCGGCTATTAAGCATTTCGGCCAAAGTCAAAAGATGCGGCGGATCGACGAGGTCAACTTTGTTCAAGATAAGATGGATCGGCTTTCTCCATTCACTTAGTGATTGAAGCAGCGCTTCAACATCCGCATCAATACCCTTACGCGCATCGATCACGAGCACGACTGCATCGGCCTCGCCCGCACCGCCCCAAGCGGATGTAACCATCGCGCGTTCGAGGCGACGCTTCGGTGAGAAGATTCCTGGCGTATCGACGAAGATAATCTGCGTCTGATCGACCATCGCGATGCCGCGGACAAGCGCCCGCGTCGTTTGCACTTTGCGCGAAACGATCGAAACTTTTGCTCCAACAAGCGCATTCACAAGTGTTGATTTTCCGGCATTTGGCACGCCGATCAATGCGACATAACCACAGCGTGTCGGAGTCTCATTAGTCATTATGGTCTCTCCACGCCCTCACGCGACATAAAAGATTCAGCGGCCGCGTGCTCCGCCAAACGTTTCGACGGACCCTCTGCCTCACAGGGCAAAAAACCTTGCACCTCAACCGCAATCACGAAAAGCGGTGCGTGATCGGGACCGGAACGTTTAACTTCACGATAATGGGGCACCGGTAAGCTGCGACCCAAGGCCCATTCTTGCAAGCTTGATTTCGCATCTCGTCGACCGGCATCGCTTTCATGAAGCTTGTGACTAAAACTTTTCTCGACCACCCGCCGCGCTTCATCATAGCCGCCATCAAGATAAATCGCCGCGATGATCGCTTCACACAGATCCCCGAGCAACACGCCCTTCTTTCGCAAGCCCGATTGCATTTCACCGGGACCCAATTTGATGAAGGGACTCACACCCCACCCTTCCGCAACCTGAGCGCAGCTCTCTTTGCGAACAAGTGTCGCCAGCCGCCGCGATAAGACACCTTCGGCCTCATTCGGAAAATTTCGATAAAGCAATTCGGCAATCGCTAATCCCAAAACACGGTCGCCTAAAAATTCAAGCCGCTCATAATAAGCATGGGCCGTTACGGGCGCTTTAATCGCGCTGATATGGGTAAGCGCCTGTTCAAGCAATGAACGCGTCTTGAAAGAATATCCGATCCGCTCTTCTAACTCGACGAGGTCGGAACTTATGAGCTTTGCCGCCACGCGATCATCCGATCCGGTTGAAAAATCGAGACCATCTCACCGACCATGGCCATTCCCAAATTTTCCATGCCGCTGAGTCTTCCTCAACCGAGAAGAAAATCACCTCGGCGCGACCGACAAAATTTTCATAAGGAACATAGCCCACACCTTGCGAAGACATATCACGTGAGTCGAGTGAATTGTCGCGATTATCGCCCATCATGAAAAAATGTCCGGGAGGCACCACATAAGCGGATGTATTGCGTCCGAGCTTATTGCCGAATTTTTCGAGTTCCTGAATTGTATAACTCACCCCATTCGGAAGAGTCTCACGATAATAAATCGCTTCGTCTTTATAACCGGCTCCAGCATTCAATTCTTTTGTGCCAAGTTTCTGTTTCGGGACAGGCTGGCCATTGATGTAAAGAATGCCGTCGATCATCTGGATCCGATCACCAGGAAGACCCATCACGCGTTTGATGTAATCAATCGAAGGATCGCGCGGCAATTTGAATACGGCAATGTCACCGCGCTGTGGTTCACTTCCGAAAATACGGCCGGAAAAAAGTGGCGGACTGAAAGGCATAGAATGATTCGAAAAGCCGTATGAAAATTTCGAGACAAAAAGATAATCACCTACGAGCAATGTCGGAACAAGCGAGCTCGATGGAATATTGAAAGGCTGGAACAACAAAGTCCGGATAACAACCGCGATCAAGAGCGCCTGAATAATGACTTTGAAGGTTTCAAGAAGGCCCGACTCCTGAGCTTTTTCTTGTTTCGATGTTTTGAGATCGCTCATCTCATTTCAACTTTCTGTCTGTCGTCCATGGCATCCCACAAAGGAAGCCCGCGCGACCCGTCTATAGTCCCCGGCACCCTGACTCGCAATCAAGACGAAGTGGCGTGACGCGGCAAAGCTTCAATCACAACAACCGCCATGGCTAGGAGAGCCTCGTCCGTGAGCGTCAGGTGAATTTTGACATCATGGTCGTTCGGCACAAGCGCCATAAGTCGCTTCGCCGCTCCACCCGTTAAGGCCATCGTGGGCGCGCCTGAGGGTCCATTAACAACACCGATGTCTTTCAAAAACACACCACGACTAAAGCCGGTTCCCAAAGCTTTTACGCAAGCTTCTTTAGCAGCAAAGCGCTTCGCATAGGTAGCGGCCCGATGAGCGCGACTCTCCGCCTTGCGTTGCTCAATCGGCGTAAACACGCGCGCAACGAAACGATCCCCAAAACGTTCAAGCGTTTTTTCGATGCGGCGAATATCACAGAGATCGGAACCAAGCCCGATGATCATCAGCGTGGCCTTGCCCTTGTGCGGCCTTGGTTAATCGCGGCACGCATTTGCATGATTGCGTGATGAAGCCCTATAAAGATCGCTTCGCCAATAATAAAGTGACCGATATTAAATTCGCGAATTTCAGAAATCTCGGCAAGCTTTTTGGCGGTCGCAAAATCAAGCCCGTGACCCGCATGAACTTCGAGCCCTAACGCACCCGCAATCGCTGCGCCTTCATTGAGCCGCGCAAGCTCGTGAGCGGCACGCTGATGGTCCCCGTGAGCGAAAGCTTCGCAATATGTGCCCGTATGCAATTCAATCACTGAAGCGCCAAGCGCATGCGATGTTTCAATGGCTTTCCGATCAGGCTCGATAAAGAGCGAGACGCGAATACCCGCCTCATTCAATTCGGCAATAAAGAGTTTTAGATGATCACGCTGACCAACGACATCGAGCCCGCCTTCTGTCGTCCGCTCTAGGCGCTTTTCCGGCACAAGGCAGGCCGCATGAGGCTTTACGCGTAACGCAATCTTTTTCATTTCTTCAGTAGCGGCCATTTCAAAATTCAATGGCTTTGCGATCTCAAGTTTCAAGCGTGCCATATCTTCATCACGAATATGGCGGCGATCTTCACGCAGATGCGCCGTGATGCCATCAACGCCGCTTTCAACCGCAAGCATCGCTGCACGCACCGGGTCAGGATTATTCCCGCCGCGCGCGTTTCTGATCGTGGCGACGTGATCAATATTGAGGCCGAGGCGAATGGGATGAATAACAGTCATAATCGTTTTATCCTTTCAATGCCCGACTGCCGGGCTTGATCGGGAGAATGGACGCCAATTCAGTCGGAAGTTGGTCAGCAGGGTAAGTGGGGATATCTAGTGTTGCCAGAGCGACATAAGGAATGCCTAACTCTACCTTGCCCCCAGAACGATCAATCAAACAGGCTTCGCCAACCAAATTTTTCGTGAGGCTTGAGATCAATTCAATACATTCGCGTGATGATAGACCCGTAGTGATGATGTCTTCGACGATCAACACTTTTGCATCATCGGGAATCGTAAATCCGCGCCGCAACTGAAAACGACCTTCTTCGCGTTCGACGAAAATCGCCTTCGCATTGAGATGCCGCGCTGTTTCATAACCCGGCACAATGCCGCCTACCGCAGGCGAGACGACAACATCGATTTTGCCAAAACGTGCTTCTGCCTTTTTCGCCAAGGCACGGCAGAGATGCTCCGTCCGTTTGGGATCTTGAAACACAAACATCTTTTGCAAAAAGACTGGACTTCTCAAACCGGAAGATAGGATAAAATGACCTTCAAGCAGAGCGCCCGCTGCCCTGAATTCGGCAAGTACCTCATCTTCGGTCATGGCGGTCAACTCCCTCGGCGCGCGACGGACCGTTCTCTAGCATGAATTGAGGCGCTTTCGAGCCCCCGATGCGGCCTTATCCCCGCTCCGACATCATGTCAGCCATTCACCCGCTCAACCGCGCTGATCACGGATTTGGTCTTCAATTGGCTGATGATCGAATTCAAATGTTTGAGGTCCCAGACCTCGAGATTGATCACCATATCGCGATAATCAGCGGTTTTTCCGGCGAGTGACATGGAGTCAATATTCCCATCATTCTCGCCGATCACACCCGCAACCTGCGCCAATGCCCCCGGTTCATTGATGACAGTGACATTCAACTGTGCGGGAAACCGCTGCGGGTGGCGCTCATCAATATCCCATCTCACGTCGAGCCAACGCTCTGGCTCATCGTCGAATGCCGTCAAAGCGGGTGACTGGATCGGGTAAATCGTAATGCCAATACCGGGAGTCAAAATGCCGATGATCCGGTCGCCGGGAACCGCACCGCCATTGGGCGAGAATTGAACCGGCAAATCGCCGCCAATACCGCGAATGGGAATGGCGCGAGAGAGTTCCCCGCCGCCATCGCCCTCGCTAGACCCAGGCACTTTAAAGACGAGCCCCTGCCCGCCCTTCATACCAAACCATCCGCCTTCAGCGAGATTGGCGCCAGCACCTGCGGATTGTTCTTCTCGATAATCGAGATAAACGGCTTTGACGACATCGCCTGAATACATTTCGCCCCGGCCGACGGCGGCGAGCACATCTTCAAGGGAGGCTCGTGCAAGACGTGGCAACACCGCTTTCAAGCGCTGATCGGTATATTCTTTACCGATGCGTTCAAAAGCGCGTTCAATAATCTTTTGACCAAGCCCTGCATATTGTTTTCTGACTGCTGCACGCGTTGCACGACGAATGGCGGCGCGTGCTTTGCCGGTGACAACAATTTCTTCCCACGCAGAAGGCGGTGTTTGACCTTCCGCGCGTACAATTTCTACTTCATCACCATTGCGCAAAGTTGAAACGAGAGGCACGAGCACACCATTCACTTTCGCACCCACCGCCGTATCGCCGATATTGGTATGAACCGCATAAGCAAAATCAATCGGCGTGGCATTTTGCGGTAAGGTAATCAATTGTCCCTTTGGCGTGAAACAAAAAACCTGATCGTGAAACAATTCTAGTTTTGTATGTTCAAGAAATTCTTCGGCGCTGTCGCCCTCGGATAGGGTTTCAAGCGTTCGGCGCAACCACGCATAAACATTGCTTTCAACAGAATCGCGCGATGATAAGGGCAAAGCGCGGCCGTCCTTATAGATCGCGTGAGCGGCGATGCCATATTCCGCGATGCGGTCCATTTCTTCGGTGCGGATTTGTAGTTCCACACGCTGTTTACCTGGACCTACAACGGTTGTGTGGATCGAGCGATAATCATTTTGTTTTGAAGTCGAAATGTAATCTTTGAAACGTCCTGGCACGACCTGCCATGTCGTATGAACAATGCCTAAGGTTGCGTAGCAATCTTCGAGCCGATCAACAACAACACGGAACCCGAAAATATCGGAAAGTTGTTCAAATGAAACCGATTTGCGCTCCATCTTTTTCCAGATCGAATAAGCGCGTTTCATACGCCCTTTGACACTCGCATGAATACCAGAAGCCGATAACTTTTGTGTGAGCTCTTTTTCAATCCGCTCAATCACCGGTTCGCTTTTTTCACTCAGCTCTTCGAGTCTGTGAATGATCGCTTGATAGGCGTCGGGCGAAAAATGGCGGAAGGCAAGATCTTCTAATTCTTCACGCAGATCCTGCATCCCCATACGGCCTGCAAGCGGCGCGTAGATATCTAGAGTTTCTTCTGCAATGCGCGCACGTTTGGCCTCTGCCATGTGATGAAGCGTGCGCATATTGTGCAAACGATCAGCAAGCTTGATCAGCAGGACGCGTACATCATCAGCGATGGCAAGAAGAAGCTTACGGAGATTTTCAGCCTGTGCGGCTTTCTTGGAAACAAGATCGAGCTTTTGGATCTTTGTCAGTCCCTCGACCAGTCGGCCGATCTGCGACCCAAATAATTTATCGATTTCCTCGCGGGTCGTTTCCGTGTCTTCGATCGTATCATGTAGCAAGGCGGCAACGATGGTTGCGTCATCAAGCTTTAGATCGGTGAGAATGGCAGCCACCTCAAGCGGATGCGAAATATAGGGTGCGCCCGAGGCCCGCTTCTGATTGCCATGCGCGCGCATCGCATAGACATAGGCGCGATTGAGCAGCGCCTCATCCGTATGCGGATTATAGGCTTTGACCTTTTCGACCAGCTCATATTGGCGCATCATGGCGCGGTCAACGGCTCCGTGTGAAATAATTCGCTCAGCTTTCGCCAGCGACCTCACAAAACTAACACGATTTCAAGCCCGTTTCGCAAGAGAGCGAGAGCAACACCGTTAACATGATACGAAAAAGCTCGGCATCTCGCCGGGCTTTGTCAAAGTCGTTAATCAGTAATCGCGCTCAATCGGCGTCGTCATCCGAGCCTGAGGGTGGCACAAGGCCATCAAGACCGCGCAAGAGGTCCTCTTCGGTCATGCGGTCAATTTCGACATTCGCATCGTCACTGGCAGCAGGCGCCGCACCAATCATTGGTACCGCTTCAGCTTCTGGCTCATCCACGTCGACATGTCTCTGGAGCGAGTGGATCAGATCTTCTTTGAGGTCTTCCGGTGAGATCGTAGAATCAGCAATCTCACGCAAGGCAAC
>Ga0194134_10002158_pt1 | contig 24031 bp, 22 predicted proteins | sample TA2KigOff0mmetaG_FD_148602 | JGI IMG/M metagenome (GOLD analysis project Ga0194134, IMG submission 148602) | Freshwater microbial communities from Lake Tanganyika, Tanzania - TA2015056 Kigoma Offshore 0m | ecosystem: Environmental > Aquatic > Freshwater > Lake | place: Tanzania: Lake Tanganyika... | reverse complement strand
GATCACCAGCGGAGCGGGCGAGCGGCGGACCACCAGACGGACCTCCCTCTCGGAGGGCACCACCTGCCAGTGGAGGCCGGTCTCGAGCGGCGGGAGGGCCAACCGCGCGAAACATCCCCGGACGGCGTCCGCCGGGTAACGACCCTCCAGCCGGCATCCCGGGCCGAGGAATCGCAGCCTCAGGTCCTCGGTCACGGCCGCCTCGATGCGCGCGGAGGAGGCCACGATCGCCGGGCTGCCGAACACCTTGCCGCCTCCATGGATGAACCAGCTCTGGTTGTAGAACTCGAGGCGACTGCCCGGCTCGTCCGAGTGGATCTCGCCGGACGCCTGCCGGAAGCGGGCCCCCTTGCCGGTCACCCCGAGCCCCATGAACATGGCGGCCCGGATGGTCCCGCGGTTCACCCACTCGGCTCCGTCGCGGCTGAAGAGGAGCACGGAATTCAGGGAAACCAGCCCGTCGTTCACCACATCTCCCTGGAGGAACCGGGACCCACCCGGCCCATGTTGGACGAGGAGTTCACCACCGGGCCCGATCTCGAGCCGGCCGGACTCGAGGACCAGGCCGACCGGTTGGGGCTCGTCCGGGGCCTCGATCCGGAGCCGGCCGTCCACGCGGAAACCGCCCGTCGGGGCATTGCCGTCATACCCCTGAAGCCACCGCAACCCACCCTCCGGAACGTCCTCGATCGCATGGAGGTCGGGCACGGCCATCCACAGGGCGGCCGCCATGGCGACACCCGGGCCGGCCCCACCGAATGGCCGGCTCCACGACCGCGGCGGGATCGTGGCCCGTCCGTTCCGGCAGACGGGACCGGAGACGACGGCTGGTGGGATGGGTTGGGATTCCATGCGAAGGGAGGCGGCGGACCCGGAGTCGGGTTGGACCCCTGGGGCTGTCCGCGTCGGGACGAGCCGGGCGGGAGCCCAAGGGCACGGGTCCCGTTTCAGGCCCACGGGATCGGGTGATCAGGGCGTCAGTAGCGGTCGCGGTTGGGATTCCAGAGGACGTCGTCGAGAAACTTCTCCTCGCGGCCGGGCACCGGGTTGACCAATTGGCTGCGGCGGAAGAAACGGGCATGGCCATCGAGAAACACCAGGTTGGCCCCGCCCCGATCCCCCAACCCGTGCCTCGAGGCGAGCCGTTCGCTGCGGGAGGCGGGGAAGGTACCATTCCGAGCCGGGTCCGGGGTGGCCCATTCCATGGAGGGACTGAAGGCCTGGTCGAGGATCGAGACCGTCGACGACGGGCGGGCGACGGCACTCATCCTCGGCATTTCGGGATAGTCATGGCTGTTGCCCTGCACCCCGTTCCGGATCGACGACAGGAGCTTCAGATCGATGTTCATGCCGTAGCTGAACACCCCGTAGGCACCGGCCTTCAGGAATGTCTCCCCCTCGGCCGCCTTCGCCCCGGTGCAATGGAAAAACGCGCCCTGCTTGCCCGGGAACGGCCAGTGTCCGCGCGGGTCGGTCCCCCGGGGCTCGCTGACAAAACCGGCGTAGGAACGGACCCCGAGATACGGGGGCAGGACGTTGAACCAGGCCATCGGATCCCGCGGACTGCCGGGGCCCTCCATGGCGCCGGTGTCCACGCCGTACTGACCACCGCCGTCGGTCCCGTCTCGGGGAATGGCGTCGCGCTGGTCCGTGGCATAGAGCTGGATGCCCAAACCCCATTGTCGGAGGTGATTCAGGCATTGCACCGAGACCGCCTTGGAGCGGGCAGAGGCGAGTCCAGGCAGGAGCAACCCAGCAAGGATCGCGATGATGGCGATGACCACCAGCAACTCAACGAGCGTGAACGCGGCGGCCCACCGGCAGCCTGGGGAATCCCCGCGCCTCTGGACCGTCGGCCATGGGGGATCGACTGGCGATCCGCTTGGAATGCATCGAACCAGGAATCATGAATTTCGAGGCGTGGGTGACGGAGCCTCAGCCTGCCGTCGAGTCTTTCCATAAGGGGCGCGCCGCGCGATTCGATTCCTGGAGTGGATGCCTGGGTGGTCGGGGGATGGATTCATGGCGGGACCTCTCCGTCCTAAAGATAGCCATTTTTCCCGGGTGAGGGAACCAACGCAAGAAGAAGAAATGCCGGCTGGCCGACCTGAATGCCGACATGCATGCCGCCATTGCCAAGGCCAAGAAGGGATCGAACCACCAGGGCAACGTGCTCACCAGCGACGGCGTGCACATGAATCCCGAGGGCAACCGCATGATGGCCACCGGGGTGCTCAAGGCCTTCGGACTGAACGCCAAGCAATTGAAGAAGGCGCAGGACAGCTGGTCGAAACCGGTCGCCCCGGCCGGCCACTGAAGATGGGCCCCGCCATGCCCCCTGGCCCGTCGACCCGACGCACCCCGTCCGCGGGGTTGCTGGCGTAGGTCTTGGCTTGGGGCATCGGTTGGATGGCCGCTCCCGGTGGGATCGCTGGAGAAGTGGCCCAACGCCCCGCGCCCTCGGCGCTCACCGCCCAAGGACGCCCCCGCCTGGGTGACTCGGCCCTCATCCGCGAAGTCCAACGGCGCACGTTCCTCTATTTCTGGGAGGGCGCGGAACCGCACTCGGGCGCGGCCCGCGAACGCTTCCACGTCGACGGCGACTACCCGGACCACGACGCCCACATCGTCACCTCGGGCGGCACCGGTTTCGGGATCATGGCGTTGCTGGTGGGCATCGAGCGCGGGTTCATCACCCGGGCCGAGGGGGCCGAGTGGCTCACCCGGATCGTGGGATTCCTCGAGGGGGCCGACCGCTTCCACGGGTCCTGGCCCCACTGGCTGGAGGGCCCCACCGGCCGGGTGAAACCGTTCAGCCGGGACGACGATGGCGGCGACCTGATCGAGACGTCCTTCCTGATCCAGGGCCTCCTCTGCGTGCGGCAATACTTCCGCGACGGCACTCCGGCGGAACGGGCCTTGGCCGAACGCATCGACCGACTGTGGCGTGGCGTGGAGTGGGACTGGCACCAGCGCGGCGGCCAGAACGTCCTCCACTGGCATTGGTCTCCTCGACACGGCTGGGCCATGAACTTCCCGATCGAGGGCTACAACGAATGCCTAATTACCTACGTGCTGGCGGCCTCGTCCCCCACCCACCCCATCCCGGCGGCGGCCTACCATGAAGGATGGGCGCGCGGCGGACGCATCCGGAATGGTGCCCATGGCCCGGAGCCTGAGAGCGGGCCCCGTCGCCAGGCCCACCTCGAACTGCGCCACCAGGGCGATGCACGACTCGGGGGGCCCCTCTTCTGGTCGCATTACTCCTTCCTCGGGCTCGATCCCCGGGGCCTCCGCGATGCCTATGCCGACTACTGGCGGCACAACGTCCGGCATACGCGAATCAACCTCCAGCACTGCATCGACAACCCCCACGGCTACCGCGGCTACGGCCCCCAATGCTGGGGATTGACCGCCGGCTACTCCGTCGGGTTCTACGCGGCGCACCGACCCGGCGAAGACCTGGGGGTGATCTCGCCCACGGCCGCCCTGTCGTCCATGCCCTACACCCCGAGGGAGAGCCTGCGGGCCCTACGGCATTTCCACGACGACCTGGGCTCTTGGATCTTCGGCCCCTACGGATTCTACGACGGCTTCAGCCTCCACCACCGCTGGTGCAAGCCCTGGTACCTCGCCATCGACCAGGGCCCCATCGTGGTCATGCTCGAGAACCACCGCACCGGCCTGCTCTGGCGGCTCTTCATGTCCTGCCCCGAGGTGCAGACCGGCCTCGACCGGCTGGGCTTCCGCCGCTGAAGACCGCCCGGGGCCTGTGGCTGCGTCTCCGTGTCTGCGTGTCTGCGTGTCCACGCACCAGCGTGGCGAATCCCAGTACCTCCCTCCGGGCGATTGCCTCCAAGATGCCCGACCCGTAGCATCGCCCGTTCATGAGGTTGTTCATCATCTGGCTGTGGATGGGCCTTCTGCCGACGGCCTGGGCGCAGACGGGCGCCCCCACCGACGCCCCGCCGGCTCGCCCGAAGCCCAAACTGGTCCTCACCAACTCGCTCGACGCCTTCACCGCGCCAGGCCGCCCGTCCGCCTCGACCAATCCCGCCGGCATCGCCCCGACCCCGGCCGCCGTCCCGAGCCGCCTTGCGACGCTTTCCACCAACGGCGAGGCCATCTGGGCCGAGGGCGAGGGCCTGCGCATCACGGCCAGCGCGGTGGGCGCCAAGGTGTCCCGGACCATGGCCGAAGCCGCTGCCGCCGGCCGGACCCTGACCGACCGGGACCTCAACGCCCTGAGGGGTCGCACCCTCGACACGATGATCTTCGTCCAACTGGTGCTGCGCCGCGCCGACCAGAGCGACACCAACCGGGCACTCTTCGAGTCGAAGAGCCGCATCGAGGGCATGATCAAGAGCGCGCCGTCGCCCGAGGTCTTCTTCAAGACCTTGGAGCGGGCCGGGTACACCGAGGACTCGTTCCGGCGGGAGAAGTTCGAGGAGGCGCTGGTCGTGACCATCATCGACCGCGAGGTCAAGCGGCGGATCCGGATCCCGGACTCCGACATCCAGGGCTACTACGACTCGGATTCCAGCCGCTGGAAAAAGCCGGACCAGGTCAAGGCCGCCCAGATCTTCTTCGCCACCATCAACCCGGAGACCCGCGAGAAGCTGCCGGCCGACCTCATCGAGACCCAGCGCAAGAAAGCCCAACAGGCGCTGGCCCAGGTGAAGGCAGGCACGAACTTCGCCACGCTGGCCCGGCAGGTCAGCGAAGACCCCACCTCCCGGGAACGCGGCGGCGAGTACATCTTCCAGAAGGGGCAGATGTTCCCGGAGTTCGAGAAGGCGGTCTGGGACCCGAAGCCGGGCACCCTCCACGGCGAGGTGGTGACCACCCAGTTTGGATTCCACGTCTTCCAGAGGCTCGAGGACCTGCCGGCGCGGGTGATCCCCCTGACGGAGGTCGCCGACCAGATCCGCGAGCTGATGATTCAGCGCGAGATGGAGGTGCGCATCCCTGAGTATGGCGACCGCCTGCGTGCCGATGCCAGAGTCCGGCTGTTGCCTGGCGCACCGCAGCCCTTCCAACCCTAGGCCCCCTGCCCTACACTTCCCCCGACATGCAAAAGACGAACGACCTGCGAGTCGTCGCCACCCGACGTCTGCTGGCCCCGCGCGAACTCAAGCAGGCGCTGCCGATGGACGAGCGCGCCAACGAAACCGTGGTGCAGGGACGCCTGACCGTGCAGCGCATCCTCCGCGGCGAGGATCCCCGCCTGCTGGTGGTGGTGGGACCCTGCTCGATCCACGATCCCGAGGCGGCCATGGAATACGCCCGGCGGCTGGCGGCGCTTTCGGCCAAGGTATCCGACCAGTTGTTTCTGGTGATGCGGGTCTATTTCGAGAAGCCCCGCACCACCATCGGTTGGAAGGGCCTCATCAACGACCCCCATCTCGATGGTTCCTACGACGTCGACACCGGCCTGCGGATCGGCCGACGCCTCCTCCTCGCCATCAACCAACTGGGCCTGCCCGCCGCGACCGAGTTCCTCGACCCGGTGGTGCCGCAGTACCTGGCCGACCTGATCACCTGGGCCGCCATCGGCGCCCGGACGACCGAGAGCCAGACCCACCGGGAGATGGCCAGCGGTCTCTCGATGCCCGTGGGTTTCAAGAACGGCACCGACGGTTCCCTGCAAATCGCCATCGACGCGATGCTGTCGGCCCGGCACTCGCATCATTTCCTGGGCATGGATCAGGAAGGCGTCACGGCCGTGGTCCGCACCACCGGCAACGACGACGGTCATGTCGTGCTCCGGGGCGGCCGCGCCCGCACCAACTTCGACGCCGCCTCCATCGCCGAGGCCGCGGCTCAGCTCAAGGCGGCCAAGTTGCCTGAGGCCCTGATGGTCGACTGCAGCCATGCCAACTCGGGCAAGCAGCATGCCCGCCAAGAAGACGTGTGGATGAACCTCATCGCCCAGCGGGCCGAGGGGTGCAAACCGCTCATCGGGGTGATGGTCGAGAGCCACCTCAACGAGGGGGCCCAGTCGCTGAAGGATCCGAAGGACCTGAAGTACGGCATCAGCATCACCGACGCCTGCCTCGGTTGGGACGTCACCGAGCGCATGCTCCGGCACGGCGCCGAGGCGCTGCGCAAGGCCGCCGGTCATCCGGCTGCGGCCCAAGCGGCCACGACCCACGCGGCGGTCACGCCCGCCTGAGCAGCCCAACCGCCCCAACCCCGGAGGCAAGCCATGCCCCCCGCCCTGAGCACCGCGCAATGGATCGCCACCGCGGTGGCCGCGGCGGTCGCCTTGGCCCTGGCCCTGCTCCTCATCAGGCTGGGCTTCAAACTCCTCAAGGCCCTGCTCATTCTCGCCCTGGTGGCCTTCGCCGCCGCCTTCGCCACCTTCCTCATCCTCGCCTACCGCAAGGGGTGGTGAGGTTGGGGGCAAGGATAGGCAAGGCAGCCGGCGAGCACGGCATGCTGAGTTGCCTCACCTACGTTCAGCCGTCCCACCCGAACGATCCCGCCATAGACTCGGCCCATGCCGCCACCGCCGACAGAGCTGCGGTCATCAACACGCTCACCAGAACCCGGGCCGACTCCGCAGACGACCCAGTTACCGCAAACCACCCGCGCAGCATCCGCATCAGCGTCGCAGGCTGGTCATCCCACATCGTCCGGTACCAGTGCGGGTCGGCCAAGGGCACCCGGACCTTCAAGAGTTCGAGCGCTTCGTTTGTCTCCCACGGCGAATTCCCCCCATCCACCGCCCAACAATCCCTCCACTGGCAGCGCGATGGGAGGGAGTAGCTTCCTACTGGGGCTGCTCGTGAAAACAGGGTCTGGTCCGGAGTCCGTGTCGCTCCGGCATCTTCGACAGCGACTGCTCGGGGTGATCGCGCTCCGGGGTGACCATCCGAAGCACTGGGCGGCCGGTCTTTGCCGGCACCAGCACTTCAGGTGCTCCCACGCAAATCCCCACCAGGACCGTCCATGTCGAGGATGGGCGCGGCTTTCGGACCCGAAGCTGGCCGCGGCGTTTCCAGTCACCACTTCCCCCACAAATCCGCGCCTTGCGTGGCGGGGCGGGGTCTGGCATTTCTTGAGGGTCGAAGCGCCATGCGTTCCAAGCCCTCCATTCAGGCGATCGGGTTGATCGAGAAGATCGAGAAGATTGAGCACGTCGGGATCCGGAAGATTCCGGGACGATCCGAGAGCCGGCATTGTTGAACGCTTGGGAAGAAACCCCGTTCCGCACGCCGGAACGGGGTTTTTTGATTCCCACCCCATCCGACTTCAGGGCCGAATTCAGGACACCACGACAGCACGACAGCGACCCCACATGAAGCCAAAGCAGATCGAAATCTACGACACCACCCTGCGGGACGGTTCCCAGGGCGAGGGCATCAATTTCTCGCTCGCCGACAAGCTGCGGATCGCCGAGCGGCTCGATCAGTTCGGGGTCCACACCATCGAGGGCGGCTGGCCGGGTTCCAATCCGAAGGACCTCGAGTTCTTCAAGCAGGCCGCACGCCGCAAGTGGAAGAACGCCCGCATCGCGAGCTTCGGCTTCACCCGCCGCAAGGGCGTGTCGGTCGAGAACGATGAGCAACTCCGCATGCTGCTCGATGCCGAGACCCCGGTGATCACCATCGTGGGCAAGACGTGGCTGCTGCACGTCACCGAGGTGCTCCGGGCCAAGCCCGACGAGAACCTCGGCATGATCGGCGACACGATCCGCTTCCTGAAAGATCACGGGAAGACCGTGGTGTACGACGCCGAACACAGCTTCGACGGCTTCAAGGACCAGCCCGACTACGCGCTGGCCACCTGGCAGGCGGCCGAGCAGGCCGGGGCCGATGTCATCTGCCTCTGCGACACCAACGGCGGATGCCTGCCGTCGGAGATCGCCCGGATCACCGCCTTCGCCAAGGGCAAGCTCAGCACGGCCATCGGCATCCACACCCACAACGATTGCGGGCTGGGCGTGGCCAACGGCATCGCCGCCCTCGAGGCCGGTGCGACCCAGATCCAAGGTGTGATCAACGGCTACGGCGAGCGCACCGGCAACTGCAACCTCACCAGCGTGATTCCCATCGTGCAGTTCAAGATGGGTCTGCGCGGCGTGCCGGCCAAGTCGCTGCCCAAGCTCAAGGAGCTGTCGGAGTTCGTGGACGGTGTCGCGAACATGCGGCACGACCCTCGCCAGCCGTGGGTCGGCCAGACGGCCTTCGCGCACAAGGGCGGCATCCACGTGCACGCGATCGAGAGGGTGGCCCGCAGCTACGAGCACATCACGCCGGAGTCGGTGGGCAATCACCGCCGCGTGCTCGTGAGCGACATGTCCGGCCGCACCAACATCCTGGTCAAGGCGGCCGAGCTGGGCTTCAAGCTCGACACCCACCAGCCCGAGACCCAGGCCATCACCGCCAAGATCAAGGACCGCGAGAACGCCGGCTACGAGTACGAGGCGGCCGAGGCGTCGCTGGCCCTGCTGATCCGCGGGGTGCTCGACCACAACCCCGAGCTGCTCTTCACCGTCGATGGATATCACGTGTCGATGCGCGGCAACGGCCCGCAGTCGGTGTGCGAGGCCACGGTCAAGGTCCGGGTCGGCAATCAAGTGCACCACACGGTGGCGGAGGGCGATGGACCCGTGAATGCCTTGGACGGCGCGCTGCGATCGGCGCTGGCCAAGTCGTTCCCCAAGATCCGCTCGCTGGCGCTGACCGACTACAAGGTGCGCATCCTCGACGGCATCGCCGGGACCGGGGCCAAGACCCGCGTGCTCATCCAGAGCACCGACGGCAAGCGCGAGTGGGGCACGGTGGGCGTGAGCGAGAACATCATCACGGCTTCGCTCGAGGCGCTGGTGGACTCCATGGAGTACGCGCTGCTCAAGAAGTAGCCGCACCCCCGCGCGCCCTGCGCGACCCGAGCCTGTGTTTGCCAAAGCACGGCCGGCCGCATAGCAATGGCGAAGGCGACGTTCGGAAACGGTAGACGCCGGGGTCGGTCGCGGGCGCGTGGTGGAATTGGCAGACACGATGGACTTAGGATCCATTGGCGAAAGCCGTGCAGGTTCAAGTCCTGTCGCGCCCACCATGACCGGCCTCCCGACCGCCGCCGCCGACCAGATCCGCCGCCCTGATCCATCGACCCGACTCCAGCCCCCTGCTCCACGGATGAACGCCCACGGGAAGAACGCTCCCCGCGCACGGACCGCCCCTCCGGCCGGACCTGCCGGACCGGCCGCCGCGGCCTTGCTGGCCACCCTGCTGTCCGGCTGCGGGCCCTCGGGCGAGCGGGCGCTGGTCGAGGGCGACCGACTGCTCCAGGCCGGCAAGTCGGCCGAGGCCGTGCCGTTGCTGGAACGGGCCGCGCAGGACCTCCCCCAGAACGCCCCGGCCCTCAACCACCTGGGCCTTGCCTACCATGCGACCGGCCGGACCAACGATGCCCGCCGGGCCTACCTGCGGGCTCTGGAGGTGGACCGCAACCGCATCGAGGCCACCCACAACCTGGCGGTCAGCCACCTGGAGCGCGGGGAATGGCTCGAGGCCGAGCGGGGATTCCGGGCCTACCTCGTGGCCCATCCGGGGGACGCCCCCGTGCTCGAGACGCTGGCCCAACTGCAGTTCCAGTCGGGACGGTGGGACGACGCCGAGCGGTCCTACGCGGCCATCCAGCCGGCCGAGGCCATCAGCGCCGACGGATGGAACACCCGGGGGCTGCTCACCTTGCGCAAGCGCCGCTTCAAGGATGCGGTGAAGTGCTTCCAATACGCGTTGAGCCTGGCCCCGGCATCCACGACGCCGCTCTACAACCTCGGAGTGACCCACCAACTCCAGGGAGACCGCCGCTCGGCCGCCGCCCAGTACCGGCTCTGGCTGGCGGCCAATCCAGGCGCCCCGCAGGCCGCAACCGTCCAGGAGCTGATCCGCCAGTGGGAGGCTCCCCCGGCCGCCCCGACCACGGCGACCAATGCGGCGGCGAGCCTCACCGCCAGCGCCACCCCCCCAGTGGCCACCAGCTCGGCCGGCAACCTCGGCAAGACGCCACGGCCCGCCTCCATCGCCGGGCGGACCAACGCCGTGGCCGAAAGCGCCCGAGCGACGCCCGCGCCAGCAACGGCGCCCGCGTCGGCACCCGCTTCCGCGTCACCGACCGCGCCGGCCCTCCCCGCCAAGACACCCGAAGCCAAACCCGCCGTTGCCTCCTCGGCTGCCCCCCCGGCGCCCACCACGACCGCTCCGGCCGTCGCCCCCCGCGTGGCCGCACCACCGCCCCCGCTGCAGGTGGTGGAGGTCTCGGAAGACCCGCCCCTGAAGCCGGCCCAGGCCGAACCCACCGGGCAACCCTCCAAGCCGTTGGCGGTCGGGACGCCCCTGGCGAACCCCGCGCCGGCTCCCGTGCCCGCGCCGGCCCCACCGTCCGTCGCGGCAGCCCCTCCGGCATCGACCGGCGATGCGGAGGCCGACGACTCCGCAACCCCGGCCAAGCGCTCGCTCTGGGAGCGGGTCACGCCCGGTAAATGGGCCAACCCGGGCAAATGGGCCAACCCGGTGCAGTGGTTCCGCAAAGATCCGGCCTCGACGACCAACCCGGTGGCAACAGCGACCGCTGCGGCGACGGCCGGCAAGCCGGCCAAGAAGCCCACGCCGCTGACCCCGTCCCCGTCCACGCTCCCATCCCCCGCCTCGGCGGCGACGGCCCCGGCGCCACGCGCCCAGATCGCCTCACCCCGCCGGCCGGCCCCGCCACGCTACGTGCGCAGGGCCACGGGCGGGCTGCCTGCGGGCAACCGGGCCGCCGCCGAGCCGTTTTTCCTGCAGGGTACCAGCGCCCAGCAACGCCGTGACCTGGTGACCGCCGCCGCCGAATACCGGCGGGCCACCGAGGTCGACCCCTCCTTCCACGAGGCCTATCACAACCTCGCCCTGGTCGCGATGGATCAGGGCGACCTGAACCTGGCCCTGCTGGCCTGCGAACAAGCCCTGCTCCTCCGGCCGTCCGATGCCGAGACGCGGCGGAACTTCGCGGCCGCACTCAAGGCGGCCCGGTATCCGCAGGACGCCGCCGAACAACTCGAGCTGTTCCTCGCCGCCCGACCCACGGACACGGCCCTGCACCTGGCGGCGGCGGGCCTGTACGCCGGTGAACTCGATGAACCCGCCAAGGCCCGCACCCATTACGAGGCGGTGCTGGCGCTGGAACCGAGCCATCCGCAGGCGGCCGCGATCCGGGGCTGGCTCTCGGGCCATCCCCGGTAGGCCATTTTGGCGCACTGGCCTCGCGTGCCCGTTGCCCACCGTCGCCGGACGCCCTCCCCAATCCAACGACGCCCCGGACCTCCCGTGACAGAACCTGGCATACCCCCGGTGATCCCCGGCGCGCCGGCGGCACCGATCGCCGCCGAGCGACAGGCGCGCGGAAAGTTCCACTGCGCGGCCTGCGGGGCCGAGACCATCTGGGATCCCGGGGCCAAGGCGTTGGTCTGCGACTACTGCGGCACCGCGGCGCCCGAGCATGCCGCCCCATCGGCCGCCCCGGCCGGCACCATCCGGGAACATGACCTCGACGACGCCCTCCAAAGCCTGCCCGACACGGCGCGGGGCTGGAACGCGCGATCCAGTTCGGTGCGCTGCCAGAGCTGCCATGCCATCTCGGTCTTCGAGGCCGAGCAGGCGGGCCGCCGGTGCGACTTCTGCGGGTCGGCCCAGCTGGTGCCCTACCAGGAACTCCAGCAATCGATCCGCCCGGAAAGCCTGCTGCCCCTGAAGGTGGATGAGACTCGGGTCCGCGACAGCCTGCGCTCGTGGTACCGGGGGCGCTGGTTCGCGCCGTCGAACCTCGGGGACCGGGCCCTCACCGACACGGTCCACGGGGTCTACCTGCCGTACTGGACCTTCGACGCGCACGCCGACGCCGACTGGACGGCCCTCAGCGGCTACCACTACTACACGACCGAGACCTATACCGACGGCAACGGCCGCACCCAGACCCGGCAGGTTCGCCACACCCGCTGGGTGCCCAGCGCCGGATCGCTGTCGCATGCCTTCGACGACGAGCTGGTGCCCGGGTCCAAGGGTGTGCGCGCGGACCTGCTCCGCCGGATCGAGCCGTTTCCGACGGCCGACCTGGTGCCCTACCACGACGGCTACCTCGCCGGTTGGACGGTCGAGCGCTACCAGATCGACCTGGTGGGCGCGGCCACCGAATCGCGCCGGAGCATGGCCGACCAGGTCCGCTCGATGTGCGCCGGCGAGGTGCCCGGCGACACCCACAGCAACCTGCAGGTGTCGATCCGGTGGAGCCGCCAGACCTTCAAGCACATCCTCGTGCCGGTCTGGCTCCTGACCTACGACTACGGACGCAGGAGCTATCAGGTGGCCGTGAACGGGTACACCGGGGCCATCGCGGGCGACCGGCCCTACAGCCTGACCAAGATCATGCTCGCGGTGCTGGCGGTCGTGGCCTTCATGGCCGTGGTGGTCTGGATGGGCGAGAACTGGAGATTCCAGCGCTGAGACCGCAGACACCGCCGCCGACGCTGACGACGCCGACGTCGTCGACTCGACGCCATCAACGCCGGGAGGGACCGCTAGCCAGCAGGGCGCCGGCGAGGGTGAACGCGGTCCAGGCCGAGGCCGGGATGTACAGACCGAACTCGGCGAACCCGTGGGTGAACCAGCCGAGCAGCCCCAGGAAGACCGCCCATTCCAACCGATGGCGATCGGCCTCCGGCCAGGCATTCCAGGCCGGGGGCGACACCGACCCGGGCGACGATGCCCCCCCCGAGCCCAGGGCCCCGGCAGACCGGGTCACCCAACGGCCCAACGTCCACAACAGGCCCCCGATCCATGTTGTGTAGAGGGCGAAACCCGGAAGCCCGGAGTCGCTGGCCTGTTCCAGGTAGTCGTTGTGAACGAGGCGGGCCATCTCGGACTCCGGTGCCTTGAGCCGGGCGTAGGGTCGCTGGAAGGTTCCCGGTCCGCTGCCCCACAGCGGATGGGCCCGGGTGTTCTGCAATGCGGCCTTCCAGTAGTCGGCACGGGCCACGGCGCTGGTTGCCCCCTTGGCGAAGTAGCCGGCGAACCGAAGTCCGAAGAGGCCGAGGCCCCCGGCCAGCAACCAGGACACCAGGGCCACCTTGTGCCGGGCCGGTGCCGGCCTCATCAGCAGGGCCACCGCGCCCACCCCCAGGGCCACCAGCCATCCGGCCTTGGATCCGGTCCAGTACAGGCAGAGGCCTCCCAAGATGCCGAAGCTGCCCAGCAGCAACCGGCGCACCGACCCCTTGAGGGAGGCCCCGACCGCGGCCAGCACCGCCAGCGCGGCCGGCAACAGCAGCAGGATCAGCCCGGCCAACGCGTTCGGATAGACCATCGTGCCGTTGACGCGGGCGCGGCGCATCTTGTCGAGGATGGCCGGGTTGGCGATGTCGACGCCGTTGGTTCGGATCACCAGCAGGTTGGCCTTGAGTTCCGCCATCGACGCGGCCGTGAAATTGGTCCAACCCGTCGCCTCGCCCTCGAGGAGCACCTGATAGTCCTGCCGCAGTTCGAAGAGATGCTGTTGGGCGGCCTTGTTGAGGCAAAGCCCGAAACCGGCAATGAGGCCGACCCAGAGCCACCCGCTGCGCAGGGCCGGCCCGAGGGCGAGGAACCCCAGCCCGAAGCAGGCGACACAACCGGTCAACTGCGGCAGCGTCCAGCCGGTAAGCACCGCGTCGACCGAGCGACCCGCGGACAGGGCCTGCCAGGCCAGCCACAGCACCGGCAACAGCAGCAGGAGTCCCGTCGAGCGGTCGCGGCCGCGCAGGGCCTCCATGGGCCGCGTGGCCATCAGGCCGGCCACCGTCAGCACCAGAAGCAGCGGCGCGGCAAGACGCGAGGGCCAGGGCTGCTGCAGCCACTCGGCCAGGTCGCGGGGCATCGGGATTTGCGCCTCGAGGATGACCGGGTTGCCCCACTTGAGGATGGCCATCCCGAGGAACGCGCCGAAGACCAGGGCGAAGAACCGCAGGCCCCCGGGGGCCGACGCCCCGCCCGACGCCGCGCCCGGGGACCGGGCGGGAGCGGGACCACCGGCGGTGGCGCTGGAGGCGGGGCCGCTCACAGGTGCAATCTCAGCAGACCGACCTCGAGGGCCAGGGCCTCCTGCACGTTGGTGTGGAGGAGCCGCTGGGTGCCTTCCCAGTTCTCCAGGTTGGTCTGGGCCTGCTCCCGGCGGAGCCGTGCCGCCACCGCCTCGGTGGCCGTCTCGAGCGTGGGGAAGAACGCCGCCTGGTCGGTGACCCCGCAGGCCTTGAGCCAGACGTCCCGCAGCCAGGCCTGCAGGCCGGCGAGGTATTCGCCCCGACGCCGCCGGTACTCGGCCTCGATGGCAGCCGTGAGCGCGTCCTCCCACTGCTCCTTCTGGGCGGGCGTGGCATCGGGATATTTCGCCAGCGGCGAGGCGGCCGTGCACTGCTCCTCGATGCGCTCGCGGGCCGCCCCCAGCGACTCCAGCAGCGTGCCGAGCAACTGGTAGCGGGCCAGCACCCCGGTCGATCCCGGGGCGGCCTTCCGGGCGAAGTCGGTCACCCAACGGGCCACTTCGTCGCCCACCCGGAACGGCCGGACCCCGAAGCCGACCCGCTGGCATCGGGAGAGGATGGTCTCGAGCAGGCGCCCGGGCTCGGTGGTCAGGAGGATGAGCACGGAGCCGGCCGGCGGTTCCTCGAGGGTCTTGAGGAAGATGTTGGCCGCCGAGGTGTTCATCCGGTCGGCGCCCGCGAAAATCACCATCTTGTGACGCCCCTGCATGGGCTTGAGGGTGATCGTGCGCACCACCTCGCGGGTCTGCTCGGCGCTGATCTGGCGGGACTTGTTCTCGGGGCGCACCCAGGTGACGTCGGCATGGTTGCGGGCGGCGATGCGCTCGCAGTTGGCACACCGACCGCAGGGAGCCATGGGGGTGCCCCCGGGCGACCGCTCGGCCGGCGCGGAGCAGTTGAGGGTCTGGGCCAGCGCCTCCGCCCCGGCCTCGAGCGAGTCGAGGTCGTCGCCGAAGAACAGGTATCCATGCGCCAGGCGGTCCCGCGACAGGCTGCGTCGCAGGAGTTCCCAGGGTTTGGAGGAGGCCAGGTCCGGATCCATGGAGGAAGGCGGGGCGGCGCCGTCGGAGCGGCTACTTCTTGGAGATCTCCTTGGCCCAGCTGTCCTTGAGGCCGATGGTCCGGTTGAACACCCGCGGCACCGAGGCCGGGGCGACCCCGGTCGGCGAGTACGGCACGTCGAGGGTGAAGTAGCCCAGGCGCTCGAACTGGAAGCGGTCGGTCTGGCGTGCCTCGGCCAGGGAAGGCTCCAGCAGGGCCGTGACCGTGGTCGCGCTCTCGGGATTGAGCACCGACTTGAAGTCGCGCCCCTCGGCCTCGGGCTCCTCCTCGGTGAAGAGCCGGTCATAGAGCCGCACCTCGGCCCGGAGGGCATGCGCGGCGCTGACCCAATGGATGGTTCCCTTGACCTTCTTGGCGGCATTGGCACCCCCGGTCCGGGTCTCGAGGTCGGCCGTGCAGCGCAGCTCGATCACCGCGCCCGAGGCGTCCTTGACCACCTCGTCGCAGCGGATGATGCAGGCGTACTTGAGGCGCACCTCGCCGCCCGGGCGCAGCCGGAAATACTTCGGCGGCGGCACCTCCATGAAGTCGTCGGACTCGATCCACAGCTCGCGGGTGAAGGCGATCTTGCGGGTGCCCAGCTCGGGCTGCGACGGGTTGTTCACCGCGTCGAACCAGTGGGTCTCCCCCTCGGCGATGTTGATGAGCACCACCTTGATGGGCCGGAGCACGGCCAGGCGGCGCAGGGCCACGAGGTTCAGGTCGTCGCGGATGCAGCCCTCGAAGACCGACACCTCGGTGAGGCCGTTGTACTTGGTGACGCCGATGGCGGCGGCGAAGGCGCGCAGGGCCTCGGGCCGGACCCCGCGCCGGCGGAGGCCGCTCAAGGTGGGCATGCGCGGGTCGTCCCAACCGGTCACCAGGCCCTCCTCGACGAGTTGCAGCAGCTTGCGCTTGCTCATCACCGTGTAGCCGAGGCTCAGGCGGGCGAACTCGATCTGGCGGGGCAGCTTGCGAGGAAGGTCGAGCGACTGGAGCACCCAATCGTAGAAGGGCCGGTGGATCTCGAACTCGAGCGTGCAGATGGAATGGGTGATGCCCTCCAGGTAGTCGCTGATCGGATGGGCGTAATCGTACATCGGGTACAGGCACCAGCGGTCGCCGGTCCGGTGGTGCGTGGCGTGCCGGATGCGATACAGGGCCGGGTCGCGCAGGTGGATGTTGGGCGAGGCCATGTCGATGCGGGCCCGCAGGGTGCGGGTGCCGTCGGCGAACTCGCCTTTCCGCATGCGCTCGAAGAGATCGAGGTTCTCCTCCACGGAGCGCTCCCGCCAGGGGCTGGGCCTGCCGGGCCGCTCGGGCACGCCGCGGTACTCGGACATCTGCTCCGGGGTCAGGTCGCAGACGTAGGCCTTGCCACGGCGGATGAGTTCCACCGCGAACGCCCGCATCTGCTCGAAATAGTCGGAGGCGAAGAACGGCTCGAGCGGGCGACCGGAGGCCTCGGTGGGCAGCACGGCGGTGCCGCTGACATCGCCGGGCACCTTGCGGCCCAGGCGGTCGTCGGCCCAACCGCGGATGAGCCAATCGACGTCGGCCTGGATGGACTCCACATACTCCACCTCCTCCTTGGTCGGGTTGGTGTCGTCCATCCGCAGGTTGCAGCGCCCCCGGGTCTCGCGGGCGATGCCGAAGTTGAGGCAGATGGACTTGGCGTGGCCGATGTGCAGGTAGCCATTGGGCTCCGGCGGGAAGCGGGTGACGCTGAGCGGATGCTTCCCGGACTGCAGATCGCCAGCGACGATGTCGCGGATGAAGTCTGCCGGGGCGGGAGGCGGCATGGGTGCGGATTCCGACATACGAATTCGGCCGGGAGTCTTACGGCCACCCCCGGCGAAGTCGAGAACCTCGGACGGGGGGCGACGCTAGGCCCAAATACCCAGCGGCCCAGCGGCCCCGCGCCCCGCGTCATCGCGCAGGCCCAACCAGCCATCGGCGGCACGGGAGACCAAACATCCGCACCAAGGGGGGCGGATCAAGCCGTCGCAAAGCAATGGTCCCAATGGTGTGCCTTCAGCCGTCGCCACGCCTTGGTCAAATGCTCGGGCTTCATGATGCGGCGCTTGCGCGGGTTCCACCTGTGGACCGCGGAAACCGCCGATTCGGCGGAATTCCGCGCATCCAGATTGTCTCGCATGACCCAATGCACCGAGCTGAGCAACTCCAGGCCGTAGGGATCTTCAAAGCCCTCGATCAGTTGCGTCACTCGCTCCATCCGTTGACGAATCAACTCATCGTCGACGAGAAATGATTCCGCCTCTTCGACGGCTCCCGGCAGCAGGTCGATCGGTTTGGTCGGCGTATTCTTCCCATCGCCGTATCCCTGCGTGTAGTGCTTTTTCAGGCGGATGAGAACCTGACGCAGATTCCGGGCGTAGGGACCAAAGGTCCGCGCCTCGTATCGAAGCCGCAGCGGCTGTCCTGCCGACTGCAGGAAATACAACAGTTTGTGAATTTCCAGGAGGCTGACAAATGGGTCCAACAGCCCTTTGAGATACCGGTCCATCAACACGATCAACGCCGCCTGACCGACCGTCATTTTTGGCCGCTCGGTCCGATTGGGCATGGACCTCGCCTCGGGCGATCCGGCAGGAGCGAAGACCATCACCAAGACCAGTCCGCCAGCCTCGAGGTAGTCCTTCACGCATTTCCAACCGAGTTCGAAGCAATACTCGAACCGGTGGATCACCCCCTCCTTCTCCAACGGGTTCAGCGCGGAGGGCCCGTTTTCCATCGCATCGCGCAGGAGCTCGAAGGCGCGGTCGAAATTCCGGGAGCGCTGCTTCCAGCGGATGTCGGAATTGGAGTTCATGAGGCCAGGACCAAAAGGTAGAGATGACGGATGGATCCAGAACGAGGTCGAGACACTTGGGCATCACCAAGGCCCTGCGCCGAGGCTTAGCCGAATGCCAACCGCGATATCCTGTCGCTCGACAGGAACCCCTGCGTTGACGACAAGGCTCAGCATGGATGGCCGTGGAGCACACCCCCGCCTTGGGTCGCAATGCGCGATGATCGGGATCGCGCCCCACCTTTGGAACGGTCTCAACTGAATCGCAGGGGCGATCGTCCATGACCGTGATTCGCCGCCAGCAACCGGCACCCCAGAGCGGAACGACTCGGTTCAGGCGCGAACCCCCTCCGCAGGCCGGGTTCATTGCATGGCTCATGCCAGGTGTGCTGGCCGCGGGAGCCCTCGCGGCTCTGGTGGCGTTCCAATGGGGGCGCGCCCGGTGGGGGGATTCCGAAGGAACCCATCCTTGGGACTCATGGCCGTTGGGTCAGCCGGATGAACCGGGACGTTTCGGCGATCGTCCCGAGCGCGACGTCGAGAGTTCGGGCACCTTTGGGGAGGATGGCGTGCGGAACCCAGCGCACCAAATCCTCCGAGACCTCGACGCCAAACTCGGCCCGCGCCTCGGTGTCCAACTCGATCCGCAGAACGCCCGGCCTGAGGGATTCGTCCATCGAGACCCGCAAGGACGGCCCGACGACAGGGGCCGCCTGGACGCGGTCGATGGCCGCACGGAACCGCTCGATCGGCGACTGGGTGGATCCGTAGTTCTGCAGGGTGTCGAGCAGTTCCCAGGGACGGGCGTTGGGGGAATTGGTGACTCCGTTGATGATGGCGAAGATCGGCTGACCGCCAGCGGCGAAGCGTCGGGCCAGCACCCGCTGGGTGTCCTGGAGCACCGGGTCGAACCCGTACCGCTGGATGAAGGTGGTGGTGGCGGTGCGATCCCGTGACTGGGTGTCGGCCTGGAGGTTGAGGGCGATGTGGACCACGGGAATCCCGGCAGGATTGCCGCCGCGGTTCCGATAGTGGTCCACGATGCCGGCATCCACCTGGGGCGCAGCGGCCACGCAGAACGGGCACCAGTGGGCGAACCACTCGAGGAAGACGATGCTCCCCGTGAAGTCCGAGAGCCGGACCGGCTTCCCGGTGGTGCGATCGGTGAGGGTGAACTCGTCGACGAGGTCACCGACGGCGTAGCGGGACTGCCCCCAGGCGGGTGACAAAGAGGCCAGGAGCCAAAGCACGGTGGCCATGGCCCGTCCACGACGGATGGTGCGGGGGAGGTGGTTCATGGAGTCTCGGGGATCGGGAGTGGTTTTGGGGAACGGGTTCAGGGCGCCGGACGCTAGAATTCCCAGCGGTAGGATGCCTGGAGGGAGAGGAAGACGCGGTCGCGGTACAGGTTGGCGAAGAAGGCGGTGTTGAAGGCCACCGGTTCATAGTCGGACCAATAGGGCCCGACGCTCACGTACACGGTGTGACCCGGACGGGACCAGCGGAACCCCAGGTTGAGCTCGGCCGACTCGAGCGGCGGGGCCGAAGTCGAAAACGAGATGCTGTTCTCCACCTCGCCATTGTCCCGGTAGCCACGAGCCCGGCCCACCGCATGCCAACCCTCCCGGAATTCCCACTCGATGCCCACCCCCGCCCACCCGCCTTCAAAGCGCCGTTGCGCAGCCCCGTTGAGTTCCTCTCAGGTGTAGCCTCCATCCAGGCGGAGCACCCAGTCGGGACCGAGGGCGAAATAAGCCTCTCCGGTGGACGACCATCGAGGCCGGCGCTCGACCTGGTCGGCCACCCGCAGGGCGGAGCGGGTCTTCAGCCAGGGGGTGACCGCGACCTCGAGGCCAAGGCGGTGGCTTCGGGTGTCGAGGTGCCTGCGCAGCGGGCGCACGTTGATGAGGGACCCGTTCTCGTCGAGGATCTCGGCATGGCCCGGGGCGATGCGATCCAGCGCCAGCGCGCTCTCCACCTGGATCCACAGTCGGGTCGGGATGGTTTCGTGGCGAAGGCCCATGCCACCGGCCAGTCCAGCCGGATCCGGGGTCCTCAGACCCGGCAACCCCTCGAAGAATTGGGTGTACCATCGGGAAACCCAGGCGCTGCGATAGGATTGAAAACCCTCATACGCGGAGGCATCGGCGAGAATCGTCCAGCGCAGGTCGACCGTCCTTGCCAGGTGCAGTCCCACGCCCACGCGGGATTCCTCGAGACGCTCCGGCCGCCCGAAGAGATCAAAATCCACCGGCACGTAATCGACCCCGAACCACCCTCCACCGAGTTCGGCACGCACCCACGTTTCCCCCAACTGGACTCCGACGGCGGTGGATCCCTGGAAGATCTGGATGTCCCCGGAGGCGAGGGAATCGAGGTCGAGGTCAACGGCCGGGATCTCGCGGGAGGAGCCCATCAGGACCGGGATGACCAGGGCTCCGAGAGCCAGGCATGCGAGCCTGCCCCGGAGACGGTGGTTGGACTGGATGGGCTTCATCGGCAGGTGGAGCATCCGGCGGCCTGGGCCCCGTTCTGTCCGGCACGGCCGGATTCGATCTGGAGGGTGAGGCGCGAGGTCGCCACCCAGGCACCTGAACCACCAAAGCCCATGTTGCCACGGCTCAACCGCGAGACCGCCCCGGGTTCAAACCGGGTACACCCGCCGCCCCCCAAGCCGGCTCCAAGGAGCAGCAGACCCCACCATCGGGCTCCCCGGGATCGAAGGCATTGTCCCGCATCCATGACCATGAGAGGTTCGCCCCCGGACGGATATTCCCGGGAATATCCTGGATCGTAGCGCCTCACATCATGGTGAACCCGCCGGACATGGAAGAACTGGTGGACCTCCATCAGGCCACCCTCTACCGGTTCGCCCTCGGGCTCACCGGATCGGTGCACCATGCGGCGGATCTGACCCAGCAGACCTTCCTGCTCTGGGCGACCAAGGGGCACCAACTTCGGGACGGGACCAAGGCGCGCTCCTGGCTGTTCACCACGCTGCACCGGGAGTTTTTGCGCATGCGACGCCACGAGGTGCGCCATCCGCACACGGATCTCGAAACCGCCGAGATGGAACTGCCCCCGGAAGAGCCCGAGGTCTGGAGCCGGCTGGATGGCCGGACCGTGGTCGAGGCCCTGCATGCCGTGGAGGAACCCTTCCAGCCCCCCCTGCTCCTGTTCTACCTCGAGGAGTTGCCCTACCGTGAAATCGCCGAGGCCCTTGAGGTTCCGGTTGGCACCATCATGTCCCGGATCTCCCGCGGCAAGACGCTGCTGCGGCAGCATCTCCGGGACGCGATGTCCGAACACGGTTCCGACCCGAAGATCCTCAGGCTGCCCCCGAACGACGCCCTACGCCGACAGGACCCCATGGCATGAATCATCCCCGTGCTTTTTCCATGACGCTTCCCGGGGCCCGCCTGGTCGTCTCGGCAGCCACCACCGCCGATCTGGCAAACCCGTCGCAGGAGCTCGCCGCCGCCCTGGAGTTCCTGAAGAACCACCGGGACGACTGGACCGCGTGGCAACAGGAGCAACAGCGGGATCAGGCCATCGCCCGCACCTTCGGCACGGTCGGCCCGCCGCCGGGATTGCGGGACCAGATCCTGGCTGCGCAGGGGGCCCAACATCGACCCCAGGCGAGGCGGCGGTTTCTCCTGGCCTGGGCCGCCGGTCTGGCACTGGTCGCCGGTGCGGGGATTGCGACCCGTTGGATGCCCGGGAAGTCCGATGCCTTGGCGGCCCTCCGGGACGGATCGCTCGCGGCGGCAGCCTCCCACTTCCTGGATCGGGAATGGGATCATGTCTTCGACCATACGGCCGGGACCCTGGACGACCTCCGACAGTTCCTGGAGAGGGAGGGTGAGCCGGGAGCCCTCGATCCGGGCGACGGCTTCGACCGGCTTTCGACGCTCGGTTGCCGACGGTTTTCCTGGAAGGGACAGGTGGCGGTGCTGGTTTGCTTCCGGACGGCCGGCGACGGGACGATCGTTCACGTGATCTCGGTCCCGAGGGCCGCGGTGGGTCCGGAGGCCCGGGAAGACCTCGACCTGTTCCGAGAGGGCCGTTGGCATGCGGCCTCATGGACCCGCGGAGGGCGGGCCTATGTCGCGCTGTCGAGCCAACCGCTGGATCCGGGACACTGGAGTCGGACCCGCCTCCCCGACGGCGGAGTCCCGACGCAACGGACCTAGCCGGCCAAGCCCCAGGAGCGGACACCGGCAACCAGACGGTGTGGAATCGGGCAGCGCAGGAACTGGCCTCGAGGCTGGCATCGATCCGACGACCCGCGCCCCGACATTTCGACCCGTCTGCTTCGGTCCAGCCCCGTCCCGAAGGGAGGCCCATCCTGATGAGCACCCGGCAGACCCACGCTGGAGAATGGACGAGGTGTGGCGTCGTCACTTGCTTCCTTCTCCACGAGCCTCAACCTTGAGCGACGTCGGGGGAGATGCCAGCGGAGGGATCAACCTTTACATGGTCTGGAATGCTCGACGCGTTCATCGGGAACTCGCGTCGCGCGATGCAGTCTTCGGCCTGTCCCGGAAAGAGAGTGCGCGGGAACGCTGGGTTCTGGCCCTGAGCGCCGCCTCCATCTTGGTGGTGATCCTGGAAGCCTTGGCGCACCGCTTCATCAGGAACCACACCCACTTCTGACGGGCCGGCGGGCGGGCCGGTCACCATGGCATGGTCCGGAAAGCCTTGGACCTGAATCCAGGCGTCAACGGCAGCGCGCTGCGCCGTCGCCGGCATGATGGACGGCGATGGGACAATGGACTTCGTGCGGCAACATTCCTCCCGGTTGGGGAAGGAACCGCGGCGGTGGCATGGATCGGCGACTTCTGTCGTAGGACCGCATCCAATCCCAAGGAAACGATGCCTCGACGCATCCACCTGGGACCGAGTCTTTGAAACGCCAGGCTCACATTGAACTCGGGGAGCGATCGAGTTATCTCTCTTCCATGCCGTCCCTGTTCCGCCGGTTGGGCACGACGAATCATGTCTCGCCGCTCCGACGCCGACTCAAGGCCGTAGGGTTGGGAGATGCCACGTCGCTCATGCGGTTGGCCGTTCAACGGGGTTGCCGGTATTATCAGGATGTCGCAGCGGGAGACGTGGTGGATCCTGGAAACGAGAAGGTTTCCAACGAGGAACTCGCGATCGGTCTTCTGCACGGCAGCCTGGAATGGTCCCCCGACGCACTTCGGATGGGAGCCGCTCTTCTGGGGGCCCAAGGCAACGACCCGGAAAAACTTCTTCGACTGGCAAGGATGGAACGCGCCGAACCGGTCGTCCGTGAACTGGCCAAAGTGGGCCGCAGTGTCGAACCGACCAACCGTCTCTGGGCATGTCTGCTGGAGGGTCTTCCGGATCGAGGTGGGATCCCCATGGGGGTGATACCTCATCCGACCCGGTTCCTCGCCATGACCGGGCTCTCCCGCGAAGGTCGCGGGATCCGCAGCCAATGGATCCGACCGGGAGATGTCCATGGATAATGCGACGCAAATCCTCTGCTGCCTGGATCGTCATCTGGACCATGAGATCCAGTTGATCCTCTACGGCCGGGCAGCGATCCAACTCGGTTTCCCCGGCGCTCCGGATGCGGTCGCCCGATCGCTCGATGTCGACGCCATCATCCCCGTCGGCCAAGTGGATGCACTGGCCGCTGACCAAGGATTTTGGAACGCACAAGACGCCGCCAATGCGGAATTGGAACCCTCCGGTCTGTACATCACCCACCTTTTCCCATCGGACATGGTGATTCTGCGGGCGGACTGGTTGGATCATCTGGTCGCGTTGAAACAACCTTCAACCCGACATCTCAGGCTGTATCGTCCCGGAACCGTGGATCTGGTGCTCACGAAGATGATGCGCGGTCTGGATCCTCAGGATCTCGAAGACGCCGCCTTCCTCTGCCGGAACGGGGGGCTCTCGCGCCAAGAGTTGGAACGAGCTCTCTCCAATGCGGTGGTTCCCGACATCCCAGAGATTCGGCAGTCGTTCGACCTGTGTCGACCTCGTGTGTTGCACATGGCAATCGCCCGACCCCATCCCAGGCCCGATCCTCCTTCGGGGCCTTCGCATGGGATCATCGATCCATGAGGGGCGGGCCGTGA
>Ga0194134_10002140_pt1 | contig 24217 bp, 13 predicted proteins | sample TA2KigOff0mmetaG_FD_148602 | JGI IMG/M metagenome (GOLD analysis project Ga0194134, IMG submission 148602) | Freshwater microbial communities from Lake Tanganyika, Tanzania - TA2015056 Kigoma Offshore 0m | ecosystem: Environmental > Aquatic > Freshwater > Lake | place: Tanzania: Lake Tanganyika... | reverse complement strand
CTTTATAAAGGTAACACATTATTGGATCCTACAAATTATATTAGAGAAATACAGTCTGGTAAACCAATAAAACCAAAACCACAACCATCTCAACAACAAGCTTTAAAACCTCAACCGACTCAACAACAGGTTGCTGCAGTTCCTTCTTCTGCACAACAACCATCACAACAACCACAAGGATCTCAAGCACCTTCTGGAGGTAGAGGTTCTGTCCAACCTAACTACTTATCAGTTCTCCAATTAGCATCTCCAAAGTAAAATGGCAATTTCAAATTTTAAAATTAAAGAAATATCTCTAGAAAAAAATGGAACCATCCATGATTTTACAAGAGGTATCACTCAGATTGATTATTATGAAGATGTCTTATCACCAACTATAGTTTGTGACATGACTTTTGTGGATGGAGATGGAGTTGCAGGAAGATTACCGATCAATGGTGGAGAATTGGTTAATGTTGAGATTGAATCTTCTTTTCCCACAAAACAAAAACTTATGTTCAGAATAGAAGATAACAATCCTCTGTGTGTGATGAATAACTCAATTATGCCTACACCACAAAATCAGATGTTTTCTTTGAGATTGATGAGTGATGATGTTTTGAAAAATGAAACAAGTAGAGTGGTTAAAAAATATTCTGCAAAAGTATCAGAAATTGTTCAAAAGATTTTAAAAGACGAAGAGAATTTAATTCAAACAAAAAGAGAACTTAAAATTGATTCAACTGGAAACTCATATTCTTTTATTGGTTCATTTAAAAGGCCTTTTGATGTAATTACATGGTTATGCCCAAAATCAAATACATCCTCCAATTCATCAAAAAAATCTGATGGAACAGTTTCTTGTGGATTCTTATTTTTTGAAACCAAATCTGGATATAACTTCATTGATATTGACAATACATTTAAAACTGAAAGTGATCCTTTGCAATTACTTCAGTCAAATACTCCTTTACAACCTTCAAATGTTCAGTATTATCGAACTTTTTCTGATATCCAAATTGTAAAGAACAATGATATCTTAAAATCATTAAGACATGGAACTTATGCACATCTATCTATTTTTTATGACATGTATACTATGGATTATGATGTGATTAAAACAAAACTTTCAGACAAGTATAAGAATGGAATGAGTGTTTCAAATCCAGATGCTGAGTCGGTTGGATTGAATGGATTGGAAGATTATCCATCTCGATTGATGTTTAAACTTTTGGATCGAGGTGTTCTTGAAACAGAAGGAGAACAACTTGAACCAGAACAAGTTGCTAAGGATCAAGCTAATTCATACATGAGATATAACTTATTATTTGCCAATGCTGTTAAAATAACGTTGCCATTGAATTTAGAATTAAGTGCTGGTAAAATTGTAGAACTTAAAATTTCTGAGACTGGTATAAATGTCAAGACAAACAAAGATAAATATGATAGAAATCTTAGCGGAAGATATATGATATCAAAACTGAGACATAGTTTTTTAGGTGAAAATAATTTTACTGCATTAGAACTCATTCGTGATAGTTATGGAGTCAAGTCGGAGTAATCCAATGGAAAAAAGAACAATCGATCAACATATTGATCAAGATTTGCAAGAATTAGATGATCCATTTACAAATGGAAATCGTCGCCGTCATCTTGAAGATGAACTTGGGCAATTAGAGAGATATAAAACAACTCATCCAGAAGATGATTATGATCCAACTGGATTGGAACTTTTCTGTAACGACAATCCAGGTGCTTTAGAGTGCAGAGTATACGATGATTGAACAGACTTTTTTCCCAAGTAATTTTATTGGCCGTGATGGTTTTAAGTGGTGGCTTGGGCAAGTAGCTGATCCAACTTCAAGTGGATGGAGTAAAACTGCAACACTTGAGGAAAAAGAAGACTGTCAATATTATCGTGTTAAAGTTAGAATTCTTGGATATCACCCACCACCGCCAGATTTAAATGATGAAGATCTTCCTTGGGCTCATGTTCTAGTTCCAACTGGACAGGGCTCTGGTATGAATGGTGTTGGCGATCTGCACAACATTCAAGGTGGGGAAACTGTTCTTGGTTTCTTCATGGATGGAAATGATTGTCAACAACCAGTTATTTTCGGATCTTTTTATAGACAAACATTTCAGAAAGCCAAGTCTCTTACTGAAGGGGAAAGTTATGCTTTTAAAGCATACAATCCCAAAAAAGAAGGAACAAATCTTCATCTTGTTAAACAAAAAGAAGATGAAAAAAGTGGTGGTAAAAATGTTGCAACAGGTGAAGAAACTAATGCTGGAACTCCAGAAGAACCTACAAAAAATGGTGTTCCAATTCCAGGCAAAACAAAAGCTTCTGCTGCTTTTGTTCAACCAACATTAGATCCAATTACCACACCAAATCCTTGTGGCAATGATGATATCTCAAGGATTACTAAATTCATAACGGAATTTATGAATCGCATGAGGCAGATTCAACAATTCCAAGAATTGTATGTTGATCCAGTTCTACAAGAGATCGTAAATCTTGATAGTGAAATTAAGATTCTTGCTAAAAAGATGTTGGGAGTGATTAGTGGATTAATCACCAAGGCAAGAGACTTTGTTCTCTCAAAAGTTGGAACAGCCGTTAATACTTTTGTAGGAACAATTATCCCCAAATCACTGCACCCTGAGACTGGCCAAGCAACCAGAACAATCATGGATTTGATTTGGTGTTTGTTTGAAAAACTTTTAGATCTTCTTCTTGATTTAATTTTAGAAGTTCTTTTTGGATTGATCAATAAATTATTTGATGTTGTAAAATGTACAGTTGACAATATCTTAAGCACTATTTTTAATGAAATTAGTAATTGGATTGATGAAAATCTTTCTCCAATTTTATCTCAGATTAATGATGTAATTGGTGGGGCCCTTGGTTCAATTGGAAACGTGGTTTCTCAGGCTCTTGAGTATGCTGGAATTGTTTTAAATATTATTTCAAGTTGTGACATTGTTCCTTGTCCGACACCATCCACTTGGGATCCTGGAGAAGGTGTTAAATTTACCACATTTGATGATTGGGGAGCAGTTCTAGACAATCTTGGATCAGAAGATTTTGGTGAATGTGATAATACTTTAATTTGTAGTTCCAAAATCGTTTTTAGTGGAGGTGGTGGCTTTGGTGCTGCTGCTACCCTTTTAGTTGATGCTGCAGATGGTGGGATCATTGGCGCTGATGTTACAGATGGTGGATCTGGATATGTAGATTCTCCTTTTGTTTCTGTTGAAGATAATTGTAATGGTAGTGGTGGAGGTTTAACCGCCATCATTGATGATGATGGAACTGTAACTGATATAATTGTTGATGATGGTGGAAGTGGTTACACTGATGGATCTGATGGTGGAGATGACACTGGAGCCGGAGGCGGCACTGGTGGTGGATCTAGTGGTGGTGGATCTAGTGGTGGTGGATCTAGTGGCGGTGGTGGATCTAGTGGTGGTGGATCTAGTGGCGGTGGTGGATCTGATGGTGGATCTGATGGTGGAGATGATACTGGTGTAAATCCAAAAACAAAATGTGGATTTATTTTTGATGTTTACGTTAAAAAAACAGGATTCAACTATGCTTCTACAGATACAATCACGGTTCTAAACTGTGATGGGAAACCAAGTAAAGCTACAGTTATGGAAATTGTAATTGGGCCGATTAATGGTATAATTAAAGTCAAAGTTAAAACCTCAGAAATTTTCTGTGGATGCAAACCAACTATTCAAATAAATACTTCAACTGGAGAGGGTGCAGTGTTAATTCCAATCATGAGATATCGTGGTGGAAAACCTGTTGATCCAGATTCAACTGGCCCAATAACAGTCATCGATTGTGTTAGAAAATAATGGCAAACCAAGAGTATTTTAATTTAAGTAGAGAAACTTTCTCTATACACGGTGGTGGTGAAGAGAAACCTCACGGTAAAATCATGTGGGGTATGGAAACTAGAGAAGGTGACGGTATTAAGTTCTATTCCAAAGGAAGACAAATTCTTAAAACTGGTGGAACTTCTCTAGAAGTTGTTGGAGCAAATCTTAAAGTTAATACAAATAGTGAGAATCCTTTCAATCCAGCTAAAGTAATCAAAGCTTCAAAAGGTGATATTCTTTTGCAAGCACAAACTGGGTCGATTATTCTTGATGCTGAACAAGTAGTTATCAAAGCTTCTGGTAGTAAAAAAGATAAGAAAGGTAGTATATTTCTTGGTGCAAATGTTTCTGTTCAAATTAAAGCTCCTGATATTCAAATCAAGGGAACAAAAACTGCAATTACGGGAACTCATTCAATTAGTTTAATTGGAAAAAATTATCTAGATAGTGTTTCTGGGTTCATTAATTCATCTTGCGCTACAGATCTTTACAGTGGATCACTGTTCACACAAATTGTAAATATTCAAAAAACTTTATCGAATGTGTTTGGAGTATAAATTATGTCAAACCTTGGAAATCTTGGTGTAACCGATTGTCTTACATTAGGTAAACAACTTGTTCTACCAACAGAAACTGTAAGTGTTACTGGTGGTACAGGATTACTTGCTGGGCCTATATTTGTCGGGCAACCTGCTCCTGCTGTGTTTACTGCTGCAAGACAGACGGCACTTTTAAACATTGTTCCATCACCAACTTCTGTTCCTGGTGGTAACGCACTTAATATCAGTGCTGATGGATTGGGAACACTTCCCTATCCTGGAAATGGATTGACTGTTAATGCACTTCAACATCTTATAACCTGCAATTTGACTTCTGGGATTACGATGAATTCTGCAAGTGTGACAATATTGACACCTACTTTTAACTTTTTTGCAAATGAGGTTCATGTTGGAACGGTGAGTCAATCAGGTGCAAAAGCAGAAACTGGTGCAAAGGCTGATGCAGGTGCAAGAGTAGAAGCGAGTGTTGCTGCTGAAAACGCAAATCTAACAGTTGCTGGAACTTTAACTGCTGCAGAAGTCGTAAATGCAGTCACAACACTTTCTGCAACTTATTCTATCGCTCAAAAAGCACTATCTCTTGCTGGAAAAGGATTTGACATTCCTCATCCAACAAAAGAAGATCATCGTTTGAGATATATTTGTTTAGAGGGGCCAGAAGTTGGTGCTTATATTCGTGGAACATTGAAAGATTCTGATACGATTGAACTTCCTGACTACTGGAGAACTCTTTGCAAGCCAGAAACAATCACTGTGAATCTTACTCCGATTGGAAGATATCAAGAACTTTATGTTGAAGAAATTGTTGAGTGGGGAACAAAAATAAAAGTTAGAAATGCATCTGGATCTTCAGTTCATTGTCATTACACAGTGTTTGCTGAAAGAGTAACACATGATCAATTACAAGTTGAATATAAAGGCTTGACACCAGATGACTATCCAGGAGATAATAGGGAGTATGCTATAGGTGGTTGGGATTATGCAAGACACAAAGGTGAATCTAAATCATGAAGTTTATGAAATCTTTCCAACTGTAATCTATAGAGGTGAAGTAACTTGTCATCAAGAATTTAAGGATAAATATCTACAAGAACTCTCTGATTATTGGCATTATGCTGAAGATCTTCCTAGAGAAGAATTGCAATCTCCAGAAAACTCTGGGAGATATTTTTTACATCATGAACAAAAATATTCTGAATTTTTTAAGTGTTTAGATCAAAATGTGAGACAGTATTTGAAAGTTTTAAATGTCAATGAGTCTTTGATGAATGTGTATGTTACAAAATCTTGGTTGAACATTCACAAGGAAGATCTTCCAAATATCAAAATTCATACTCACAATAGTAGTGATATATCTTTTTGTTATTATCTAAATTGTAATGAGACTTCTGATAAACTTTGCTTTCATCAATCGGAGAATAATAATGAAGTCTCTGAGTTTATGTTTCAAACTAGTAACAGTGGTAAATATAATCTAATTTTGGGTTATAATAGATATAACTGTAATAACTATACTGTAACCCCAATTGAAGGAACTGTGGTTTTATTTCCAAGTTCAATGATGCATTCTACAATGCAAATGGTTCAACGAAAGGGACAAAGAATCTCGATTTGTGGAGATATAACTTTGACTCTGAAAGAAGATTATATTAAATGCGAATATAGTCGTTTGGATCCTTCTCTGTGGAGAAAAATAAATAGTCAATAAAAGAACTAATCATGCCTGAGTCTGAAACTTCTAAAGTTATAAAAGAAAGAATTAATAATAGAATTAAATTAAATAAAGAACAAACAGAATTTTTCAAAGAAAAAATCATTGTTCTTGATAATGAAAAGACGCCATTAGATACTGCAATTAAAAGTATTGATAAGGTTGTTTTTGACGATATTACAAATGTCAATAACAAACTTCAAGATGTCAAAACTGCTTATGATAATAGAATTACCGCGGCTTGTAGAACAAATCTTTTTTGGAGGAGAACTGGAATTGGCACCGAGCCGACTCAAGGTGGTGATGGTTATTATAACGTACATACTTACAAATGCACTAAAACTAAAACCTCGGGGTTTACTGGAATAACCACCTATATTTCTAGTGCTCCTAAAGGGACATCTTCTCATTCTTCTGGATTACTTGCAGTGCAGTCCAAAAACTTGTATGGCATTCGTTATTATGATGAAGCTTATACTGAGGATGTTGTTGATTCGTTTGTTGCCGGATTTATTGGAACTGTAGGCACAGGAAGTACGATTGTTACTGCTTTGGTATCTTATAGTAGTCAAACTTTGAGTGGTATTACTACAGGACAACTTTTAATTTGTAAAAAAGATGGAGTATTTACCATAGATAATAATGAAATTGTCGGTATTGGAACTACAGTAGCTGATTTATCTGTTATCAATTCTGAACTTTCAACTGAGTCAGTTGTTTATAAATTTATTGTAGAATCTAATGCTTCTGCAAGTGTTTCTGCTCCAGAGTCAGATGGATCTTTTGTAGAGTTTCAAATTTTAAAATCTGCAGATGAGGTTGGAAATTTTGATATTTCGTTTGGAAGAAGTCCATATTCTCCACAAACGATTGGAATTATGAAATCATCAATTATTGGTAAAGGTGTTAAGGTTGAATTTACAAATCAAGGTTATCCTTCTGCATCTCAAAGTTGGAGGCCAGAATTAGAAGGAGTCAATCTTCAAGATGGAAATGGCGTGATATCTAAACCTCAAGTGAGCGCTGGAAAAATTTATTATGATGTTGGATTTACTGTAAAACCACAAAAATTAGTGAGTGGAAATTGGGTTGATGCATCTGAGGGTGATGTTGGTTATCTTTATTTTTCTGCAGGAGGACAATCACTTCTATTTCCTACTGACACTGCAAGAGTTACTAACTTAAGTCCATGCCCAACACAAGAAACTGCATTAACTAATGCAATTACTATTGCTGATGCTGCAGAGGCTGATATTGCATCTGGAACTTCAACAATTAATACTCGATTGCAAATTGCAACTGCTCTAAGAGAAGAACGAAATACATTAAACATTCAGATTTGGGGGCAAAGACAACTCCTCGGTAAACTTAAAGAAGAAAATTCAACTGGCAATAAACTTAAGACTTATCTGAATAATAATGCAATCTCTGGAATCATAACTTAATAAATATAGTATTTTTCTGGATGATAAATACTAACAGAAGAAAAAATCCATCATAAGCACATGGCTCTTAGTAGATTAGAAAATCTTATCAAGAATGTTGAAGGGAACCTTTTATATGTAAATCCCAATGACATTGATGCGACAGATTCAATTAGTAATCAAGGAAACTCTTTAACTAGGCCTTTTAAAACAATCCAAAGAGCTTTAATTGAAGCAGCAAGATTTTCTTATCTTTCTGGTGGCAATAACGACAAGTTTGACAAAACTACAGTTATTGTTTATCCTGGAGAACATATAATTGACAACAGGCCAGGATACAGTGTTCATGACAGTTCTGGAACTGCGGTTTATAAAGATGTAAATGGAAATACAATCGGTAGTTATATTCCAACAGGAATTTTAGAGTCAAGTAATTTAGAAATTACTGATTCATCTAATATCCTTTACACTTTTAACAGTGTTAATGGTGGTGTAATTATTTCAAGAGGAACATCTATTGTTGGTTTAGATCTTCGTAAAACAAAGATCCGCCCACTATTTGTACCCAATCCAGAAAATTCAAATATTGACAGATCCTCCATCTTTAAAATAACAGGTGCATGTTATATTTCAACCTTTTCTATTTTTGATGCAGATCCAAATGGATTCTGTTATAAGGATTATACTTCATCCAAGTCTTCAACATCTTTCTCGCATCATAAACTCACATCTTTTGAGTATGCTGATGGTGTAAATCCTGTTGTTGGAGTTGGTAATAGTGATACGACTGATCTTCAGATGTATTACTATAAGGTTGCACAAGCTTATGGTGTTTCATCTGGTAGATCAATTCCAGACTTCCCAGCTTCTGAAGATTTTGAACCCAAAGTTGATGAATATCGTATTGTTGGAGAAGTTACTTCTTCTGACTTGGGTATTACATCTATTCGATCTGGAAATGGTGTAACAGGAACCACAACAATTACTGTTACCACAAATGTAAATCACAATCTATCTGTAGATACTCCTGTTCGTATTCTTGGCATTTCTACTGATGTCAATGTATATAATGGATCATTTATTGTAAATGGAGTTTCTGACACTAATCCTAAACAGTTTACTTTCACTGCAAGTTCAGTTCCAACAAATGTTTTGCCAAGTGCAGGTGCCCTTGCAAACTCCAAAGTTATTGTTGAGTCTGACACAGTAAGTTCTGCATCGCCATACATCTTTAACGTATCTCTAAGATCCGTTTTCGGTATGTGTGGTTTACATGCAGATGGTGCAAAAGCAACAGGATTTAAATCCATGGTTGTTGCTCAGTTCACTGGTATTGGATTACAAAAAGATGATAATGCGTTTATGAAGTATAACAATGGAATTTATCAAGATCAAACAACCTTAGGAGCATCTGTATCACTTCATACAGATGGTGAGGCTGTTTACAAACCTGAGTATCGAAATTTCCATATTAAGAGTTCAAACAACGCATATATTCAAAACGTATCAATTTTTGCGATTGGTTTTTCAAACCATTTCGTCTCAGAAAGTGGTGGTGATCAATCAATCACTAACTCCAACTCAAACTTTGGTGCTAATGCTTTAAAATCTGTAGGATTTAGAAATGAATCATTTAATAGAGATGATGTTGGATACATCACTCACATCATTCCACCAAAAGAGACGAATCCATCAGAGCAAAATATTCCTTGGTTAAGTTTAGATACATCTGCAATTATTAATGCTGGAGTTGGAAATACTGAAAAATTATATCTTGCCGAATATACTGATTCGGATGTCGCTCCTCCATACTCAATTGATTCTTATAAAATTGGTGGTAGAAAAGACGATAGACTATATGTTAATGTAACAACAAGTGGAATTGTATCTACTTTCTCTGCCCCAATTTACATGCAGGGAAACACATCAACTTCCAGAGAAAAGTCTTTCAACGTTTATAGGGAAACAGGAATCAATGAAATTTTATCAAATGAAACCATTGTTTTAACATCCAATCACAACTTTACATTAGGTGAAAAAGTAACTGTTATTGCAGAAAATGGTGATTTGCCTGATGGACTATCTAATGAATCTATTTATTATGCAGTTACAACTGGAGTTTCGACTCATATTAAACTTGCTGAGAACTTTAATAATGCAACATCAGCAACTCCAATTCCAATTAATGACATTCAAACCAATGGTGGAAAAATTCGTATTGTAAGTAGAGTTGTTGATAAAACCCCTGGAGAACTTGGGCACCCAATTCAATTTGATTCTACAAATTCTCAGTGGTATTTACTTTCGAGTGCTAATAACGAGATTCGTTCCACAATGGTTTCATTGGGAGTTGGTGTTTTTAATGAACAATCTCCTGTTTCATACTTTAGAAGAAGATCTGATGATCGAGCAATTACTGATAGAATCTATAGGGTTAGATATGTAATTCCAAAGGAATTTGAAGAAGCAAAACCACCTTCTGATGGATTTATTCTTCAGGAATCAAAGTCAGTTTCAATTAATTCTGGTGATGAATCTTCAGTTATCTCGACGATTGAAACTTTAAGAAATCCAAAGATCATTGCAGATGTTTCATGGAGTGCTGGAATTGCATCAGTTAGAACAGAGAAACCACATGGATTCTTAGTTGGAGATGCTGTAAAACTTTCTAAGGTTACAAGTGGAGTTAACACCACTGGAGAAGATGATGCAGGTTTCAATGGAATCTACACGATTTCAACAGTCGATGATTCCAAAACCTTTAAGTATTCTTTAACAGACAATCCTGGATCTTTCACCAATGATCTGACAGTTAGAGATGAAAATCTGCCTGTTGTATCTAGAAACGAGTATAATGAAGTCTTCTCAGTTTATAGAAGAGAAGTCATTCAGGAACACTCTGCAAATAGAAGAGATGGTATTTACCATCTAACTCTAATTAAGAACAGTGTTGATGCTTCGGATTCTAATTTCAGTGAAGAAAAATATCAACAACCTGTTCGTAATCTTTATCCTCAACAAGATCGAGACAATTATGAATCTGATCCACAACAAGCAATAAGTTTTGCTCTAAGATATCCAACTGGTAGGGTTGTTCTAGATGATCCTAGAAATTCTATTACAAAAGAATCTATTGTAAATCTTTTAAAAGTTACAAACGTTGGATTAGGTATTACCAATATTACCTCTTCTGGTGCTGCTACAACTGTTTTCACAACAAATTCTCATGGATTAAATCCAGTCTTCTCCTTAACAAAAGTTGGTGGTGGATCTGGGTATTCTGCAAATACAAGAAACGTAAGACTTGTTTCCTCTGGAATCGGCACAGGTTCTGGATTGACAATCAATATCCTCACAGTCAGTTCTGGTGCAATTAATACTTATGAGATTGTTGATAATGGAAGTGGATATGTAGTCGGAGAAACACTCGCAACTGTCGGTGCTGTTGGAACTGGTGCTACATTTACAGTTGCTTCAATTCGAAATGATGTAGGTAAAGCGGTTCAAGTTGTTGGAGTTGTAACAACTGGATTTGGTGGAGAATCAACACCTTACAACGGAATCTTTAGAATCAGTTCAATTCAAGGTGCAAAACAATTTACGGTTGAAACTTTAGTATCTGGAGGTGTTTACAGCTCTGGTGGATTAGTCTATGTTGCAGATCGAGCGATTGGAATCACTTCAATTGTTTATAATTCTACGACAGGAATTGCAACAGTTTCAACTGGATCTACATCTCATGGATTGTTTGTTGATAATTCATTCTCAATCATTGGGACATCTCAAACACAATTCAATGGAACATATTTAGTTGAAAGTAGAGTTGGATTATCTACATTCAGTGTTAACTTAGGAACAGGATTATCCTTACCATCTTATAGTGGCCCTTCATACATTGTAAAAGGAAGAATTACTTCTAGTGGAGAAAACACTACTTATACGAATGAAAATATTTCTAAGAGATTAGTTCCTCTCTATGATAGAACGTCAGTTCAATTGACTGCTAATATTTCTTCAACTGCTTCTTCAGCTGGTATCTCTACCAATAACTTAATCAACAAAGGAGACTTCTTACAAATTGATGAGGAAATCGTAAGAGTCACAGATCAACCAACAGGTGCAACTGTTTCTGTTCTTCGTGGTATGTTGGGAACAAAACCAGCATCACACACTTCTGATTCAGAAGTTAGAAAGATAAAAGTTATTCCTTCTGAGTTTAGAAGGCCTTCCTTTATTCGTTCATCAAATCATGCATTTGAATACATGGGATTTGGCCCAGGTAACTATTCCACAGCGTTACCACAAAGACAAGCTAAAGTTCTAACAACTCAAGATCAACTTCTTGCTCAAAGAAACTCTCAGACTGGTGGTATTGTTGTTTACACTGGTATGAATGAGTCTGGAGACTTCTACATTGGTAATAGAAGACTCAGTTCAAATACTGCACAAGAAGAAACTCTTGATGCTCCGATTTTTGATTATTATGGAACAACTAGCACTGAAAGAAAACTCAGTGGAATATTTGATGACTTGACGATTCGAGATCGTATCAAAGTTGATGGTGGAGTTGGAAATCTTATTCGAAGTGAGTTCTCTGGCCCTGTTCTATTCTCAAATAAAGTTACTTCAACGGACAAGATTGAAGCATCAAGTTTCTTAGTTAAAGGCAACTCTGATAATCCAAGTGAAATCACTGTTGGAACTGCAACTCCAACCACAACTGGACAATCTGGAGACATTGTTCTAAATGATGTCCCTGGAACAGGAGAATACTTAGGTTGGGTTTGGACTGATTCTTGGAAGAGATTTGCTCCAATCAGCACAGATAGAGATTCATTTACTCTTGTTGTGGATAAGATTGGAATTGGAGTAACAAATCCAGATCGTGCCATTAAGACAGTTGGTTCAGTTCAATTTGGCCCAACTCTTTGTGGTTCTCTTGATGTTACAGGCATTGCTACATTTAGAAATCCAGTAAACTTTACTAACATTACAAGTACTAGATTAGTCATTAATGGAAGTGCATATGTAACTGGTATTTCTACTTTCGTCGATACTTTAGTAGTTGGTTCTGCAACTTCAACTGGTGTTTCTGATCAAAAACTCCAAGTAACTGGTGATGCTTATATTTCTGGAGAAGTGTCAATCGGCACAACAAATCCACTTGCAGTTATTGATATTCGCAATATCAATGGTATTGGAGTTACTTCAACTCAACTTGCAACAACCTCGAATGTTGGAATTCATACGTTATCTGCAACGACATTCAGAAGTGCAAAGTATCAGGTTCAAGTTAGCTTTGGATCAACACATCAAATGATTGAACTTGGAACAGTTCATGACGGAACAACTGCTTATGTTTCTCAGTTCAATGAAGTCACAACAGGAGTTCAACTTGCTGCATTCTCTGTTGATATCAGTGGATCGAATTTAGTTCTATCTGCAACCCCAACATACTCTGGAATCACCACGTTTAAGATTGTACATAGTGCAATTACAATCTGATAAATACTGGAGAGTTATATAACTCTTCATTTTTTATAGGTATATACCGAGGATTATTGCCATATGGCTGAACCAACGATTAAGATTAAACGATCTTCTGTCCCTGGAAAAACTCCATCAACAAGTAATTTATCTCTAGGCGAGTTAGGGCTGAATACTTATGATGGCAAGTTGTTTCTTAAACAAGATCAAGGTGGAGTTGGTGTAGGCACTACAGTCATTACGGTTAATCCTTGGGGAGTTGGAGTAGGAAGCACTGGTTACAATGTTTATTTTACCGCTGGAAATGTTGGTATAGGAACCACAAATCCAACATCAGCTTTACAAGTTCAAGGTGATGCTCGTATATCTGGTGTTGTAACTGCTGTTGGCGGATTTAATATTGGCATTCAGTCTGCTGGAGTTAATGTAGTAACTGATGTTATTACTGCTCTAAACTTTGTTGGGACGGGAAATACTTTTAATTATAACTCATCAACTAAAACAATTGATATTAGTATTTCTGGAGCTGAAACTGTTTTCTCAAGAACCGTTACCGACTTTACTGCTACTGAAGGGCAAACAACTTTCAATGTAAGTTATACTGCTGGATATGTTGATGTCTATATCAATGGTGTTTACTTAGATTCAAGTGAATATACTGCAACCAATGGAACTTCTGTTGTTTTAAATGTTGGTGCAAATGCGGGAGATACTGTATCAATCATTACTTATGTAACGGGAGGAACTTTAGTCTCTGGTGTTTCTGATCGTACAAAAACTGTAGTTCTTGCTGGAGCTGGGCAGACGCAGTTCAGTGTTACTTACATTAACAATAATTATCTTGATGTTTATTTGAACGGTTCTAAATTAAATGATAATGAGTACACTGCAACAGATGGAACAACTGTAGGATTAAATACTGGTGCATCACTCAATGATGAATTAGAATTTGTTACTTATAATCCAGTTTATAGTGATGCTGTCTGGACTGCGGTAACTCCTAGTGGTGGAACTTCTAGTTCAATTTATCGATTAAATGCAAACGTTGGCATAGGAACCACAAATCCATCAACAAAATTGCATGTTGTAGGAACAGGATCTACAACACTTTTAGTTGAAGGAAATGCAAGAATTACTGGTATTCTTACTGTTGGTAGTAGTTCTATCACAATTGATGGATCAAATAATAGAATCACTATTGGATCTGGTATAACTTTAAGTTCAACGGGATCTGCGTCATTTGATAATCAAATAACTGTTGGTGCTGGTGGAACGATTATTACTACAACTGCGAGTGGTAATGTCGGCATAGGAACCACAATTCCATTAGGAACTCTGCAAATCAATTCAGGAACTTCAGCAGTTGTTGTAAGTGCTGGTGGTTCTGTCGGCATAGGAACCACAAATCCATTAGGATCTCTACAAGTTGGTGCTGGATCTTCTATAGTTCTAGTTACTTCCACTGGTTCTGTCGGCATAGGAACCGATAATCCATTAGGAACTCTGCAAGTCGGTGCTGGAACTTCAGCAGTTGTTGTAAGTGCTGGTGGTTCTGTGTCTATTGGTGCAACTATTCCATTAGCAAAATTCTATTTGGATGGTGGTGCAAATAACTATACCCCGTCTGCTTCTGGAACAGGACTATTTGAAGTTCGTGGTGCAACAAGTACATATACGATGTATATTGGAATTGATGATCAGGGTGGATACTTTGGACATAATGGTTCTAATAGAAAATTATTCTTTGATGTAAATGAAACTACCAGAATGACAATTGATTCTTCTGGTAATGTCGGCATAGGAACCACAAATCCATTAGGAAAACTTCACGTTGTTATTCCAACAAATGGCACGGCACTAAAATTAAATAATACTCTTGGTGGAGGTGGAGCATATGTTGATTTAGATTTTGATACCTATGCAACTTCTCTGGCAGGATATGCAAATGCTCCTGCAACTATTAGAGTTATTGACGATGGATCATTTTCTGGTCATATTTCTTTCAGGACAAAAGGTTCTTCTATTGGAGCATCTCAAACAGAAAAAGTTCGTATAACTTCAAGTGGTAATGTCGGCATAGGAATCACAAATCCACAAGCGATGCTAGAACTTTCAGCAAATAACAATACAATCGGCGGCGATGCCCGTGCGGCTAACAACCGACTTCGTTTTACTGACACAGACACATCAAAAACCAGTGGCCAAGTTAACGGCGGAATTGAATGGTATACCGGCGATAATAGTGATCCTGGCGTCTATGCCTACATTTCAAGCGCCACAGACAATGTGGGTGATGGTGTGATCAACTTTGCCACTGGAAACGCTACTACCATTGATCAAAGAATGCAACTTGATGACCTGGGTCGATTACTGATCAATACGACGAGTACAAGTCCATGGCCAGCCTCGACGCCGACAAATCGTAAGATTATTATTTCACAAAACAATGATTACGTAAGTATTGATTTAGTTCGCGTAGATACGAGCATTGGCAATGGCAATATTATTGGTGGATTCAATTTTGTTGGCGGCGAAAATTCCGCAGCGATGGGGGAAGTCGCCAAAATTCATGCCGCTGCAGAAGAAAACTGGACAGACTCTACGAATAAAACTGCATTAGTTTTTGAAACTACAGCTGCTGGAAATGTTACTAGTGCTGAAGTGGCGCGAATGACTGGTGAAGGATACCTACGCCTCAAGACCGGGGGTATTCAATTTAATGGTGATACATCAGCAGCCAATGCTTTAGATGACTACGAGGAGGGGACGTGGACGCCAACAATAACTGGACATACTCTTAGTGGAACTACCAGTGGAAAATATACAAAAATAGGAAGAACTGTTGTTTGGTGGGCTCAGATAGTTTTTGGTAGTTCTGGAAACGCTAGCGCAATTATAAACGGTCTTCCATTTACAGTTGCTGGCGATGGTTGGAGTGGATATGTAGCAATTCAAAATAGTGGTATCAATGTTCCAATACATACATTTACTCATGGCAATGAAACTAAAATTTATATTAGAAACACTAGCAATAATGATTACAATACAGAAAGTTTTTATAGTAAATTCCTATATATTCAAGGAACATATTTCGTTTCATAAATATCTCTGCCTAAACCTGTTTAGTTCGGAGAATTACCCTAATGGCAAAACCAAAGTTACAAGAAGCATCAGTAGTAGATAAGATTGAAGTTCTACTCCTAGGTCAAATCCAAGTCAGAAGAAGAGACCAAGTTCTCAAAGATGGTGTAGAGATTGCTGCTACCTATCACCGTCATGTTATCAATCCTGGTGATGACTTGACCAATGAAGACCCTAAAGTGGCAGCAATTGCCACTGCTGCTTGGGCTGAATTAGACGCTAACATTGCATAGTCGTTTTTATAGACCATGACTTGCAAGAAAAGTGAATTGGTGAGTGGCATTAATTCTTTTGTTAGTGCTCGTTTAACCAACGATGCTTTCCTTATGGACTGAAGAAGTTATTGCTGCTTATCAAGCACACTTAGAAGCTTCTAGACCTACTGTATAACTTCTCTTCAACGGAGACAAACCTAGTCTAGTCATAAAACCAACATTCGTCAAGCCCTGCTGATTCTATTGGTGGTTGGGCATGATAATTAAATCAATAAATATTTAAAAAGTGCTCAGATAAATGGCAAAGTCTAGACAAACAGGTGACTTAGTTTCTCAAAATAACTTGTTCGTAGATACTGCGAATGATCGAATTGGTATAGGAACCACAAATCCACAATTCAAACTTCAAGTTGAAGGTGATTTTGAAGTTGGATCTGGATCAACTGAAGTAATTCGAGTTGTTTATAGTGGAACTAATATTGGAGTTGCTAACACATTCTTTAGTGGATTAAGACTAGGTGGAGATACTGAACATTTTATTGGATATGGAACAACAAGTGCAATTCCAGGAGTAGGTGGTAATCTCGATACAACTCTGATTCAAGGTAGAAATACTGAAATTTATGCTTTTGATAATGTAAGAATAAGATCAGGAACAAGTGATAATATTATTTTTCATGCTGGAACTGGTAGTCCAGAAAGAGTTCGTATAACTTCAACTGGTAATGTCGGCATAGGAACCATAAATCCAACATCAAGACTTCATGTTATTTCGACAGATCCAGAAGTAATTTTAGTTGATAGATCCAATGCTAACAATAGTTTGATTCAATATAGAAACACATCAGGATCGATGTATGCTGGATTATCAGTTTCAGCTACTGGTTGGGGTGTGGATAGTGATAATAATTTAGCTACAAATCCACATCTGTTAGTTTTAAGAGATGGAGGGGAAGTTTTAGTTGGTTCAGCAACCTCAACAGGAACAGCATCACAAAAACTTCAAGTGACTGGTGGTGCTTATGTTTCTGGTAATGTCGGCATAGGAACCACAAATCCAACAAATAAGTTAGAAGTTTATGGTGATATTGGAGTAGGAACTAGTTATAATCATAGACTTGATGGACAAAATTCAAATGCATATAATATTGGATTTGATTCTACATCAGCATTAATTTGGGGATTACAAACATCTGGTGGCATTACCACAACTCTTACTATTACTGGATGGGGTGATAATAATGCATACTTTGATCATAGAAATAATGGAGACATTTATTTCAGAAGTGGACCTAGTGGTTCTCTTCCAACTTCATCCTCTTTAGTATTTAAAAGTGGAGGAAGTCTTTTAATTGGAACAGCAACCTCAACAGGAACAGCATCACAAAAACTTCAAGTTATTGGTGGTGGTTATTTTTCTGGTTCTGTCGGCATAGGAACCACAAATCCACAGGGACAGTTACATATTTCATCTGGAACATCTGGCGATTGTAGACTGATACTTGAAGCAGATACTGATAATAATAATGAAGGAGATAATCCATTTATTATTTTCAGACAAGACGGTGGTTTAGAAGAAGCGGCAATTTGGCAGGGAAATACTACAGGTGATAATGATAACTCTCTAAATTTAGCAAATGCTGTCGATCAGGGCCCTGCTGGTATCCGATTTTTAACTACTAGCAATTCAACTTCTTATGTTGACGCAGTAGAGAGGATGTGCATACTTCCAACTGGTAATGTCGGCATAGGAACCAGAAATCCAGATGAACTACTTAAAATTGTGAGTAATAATGACGGTAGAATTGAAATACAAGGAAGGGGAATGGCAAACAGTGAGTATACAATGATACAAATCGTTGGATATGCAGCTACTCAGTCTTCTGTGTCAAGATCGGCTTTTCTTGGAACTTTTAAACATTCGGGAATTCTTTATCCGCAACCTTTTCTCTTTTTAGAAGAACAAGATGGTACTAATATTTATTTTTGGGTGGATAATACTAATGATTTAAGAACATCTGGAACAATTACACATTTAGGAACAACATCTGGAACTGTTGTTGGTGATCAAACTTCCGACGAAAGACTGAAAAATATTCTTGGAGAAGTTCCTTATGGATTAGAAGAAATTAAAAATATCAATCCAGTTAGGTATTCGATGAAGAGAGAACCAGATCGAGAACGAATTGGTTTTATTGCTCAACAAGTTCAAACAATTGTTCCAGAATCTGTTTATGATACGAATGATTTAATTCCAGATCATGAAGATGAACCATCTAAACTTGCAATGGAATACGTTGCATTGATTCCAGTTTTAGTAAATGCAGTCAAAGAACTTTCTGCAGAAGTTGAAAGTCTTAAGGCTCAATTGGAATCGATAAATACCTAAAAAGTAGTTATAATTAAATGTCGAACAACAGAGAGTTATCCCAACTTGCATCTTTAATTACAGTTGATGATTCCGATAGAAGTCTCGGGATTAATACCTCTGTCGGCATAGGAACCATAAATCCACTAGGAACTCTACAAGTCAATTCAGGAACTTCAGCAGTTGTTGTAAGTGCTGGTGGTTCTGTCGGCATAGGAACCACAAATCCAACATCAAGACTTCATGTTGTTGGTGATGCTCTTATTACAGGAGTTATCACCGCAACCAATATCACTGGAACTGCAAGCACTGCAACAAAACTCGCAACTTCTAGAAGTTTTGAAATCACTGGTGATGTTGTTGCTTCTCCCATTTTCTTTGATGGAACTGATAATGTATCTTTAGCAGCAACCATTCAACCAAATTCAGTTTCTCTTGGAACTGACACAACTGGTGATTATGTCCAATCAATCACTGGAACATCAAACCAAATCACAGTCACTGATGGAACTGGAGAAAGTTCAACACCTACACTTAGCGTTCCAAACCAATTTACAGCACCACAAGACGTTACTGTTACTAGAGATCTTCAAGTCAATCGTAACTTAAATGTAACTGATGTCTCTACTTTAACGACTTTAGAAGTCTCTGGTGTTACCACAACTCAACATCTTAATGTAACTGGAGTCTCTACCTTCGCTGGTATTACAACTAATACATCAACTCTCTTTACCAACCAACTAAGTGTTGCTGGTGTCTCTACCTTCGCTGGTATTACAACTAATACATCAACACTCTTTGCGAATCAGTTAAGTGTTTCTGGTGTATCAACGTTTGCTGGTATTACAACTAATACATCAACTCTTTTTGCGAATCAGTTAAGTGTTGCTGGAGTCTCTACCTTCGCTGGTATTACAACTAATACATCAACACTCTTTATCAACCAACTAAGTGTTGCTGGTGTCTCTACCTTCGCTGGTATTACAACTAATACATCAACTCTCTTTACCAACCAACTAAGTGTTTCTGGAGTCTCTACCTTCGCTGGTATCACTACAGTAACAGGAACCACATTATTCTCTAAACAACTTAATGTTTCTGGTGTTTCAACCATATCAGTTAATAGTTCTTCTGATGCATTAAGAATTACACAACTTGGTTCTGGTAATGCTCTTGTAGTAGAAGATGAAACAAACCCTGATGCAACTCCTTTTGTTGTTAATGCCTCTGGTTCTGTCGGCATAGGAACCACAAATCCACTAGGAAGATTACAAGTCGGTGCAGCAGGAACTTCAGCAGTTGTTGTAAGTGCTGGTGGTTCTGTCGGCATAGGAACCACAAATCCACAAACTCAATTGCATATTATCGGTGCTGTTGGTACAGCATCCACTGCATTACTTATCGATGATACTGATTTATTAGTTCGTGGCGCAGCGCCGCAGATTTCCTTACAAGAAACAGGAATTACTAACAATCCAATGTGGGATATTACCGCAGATGGAGGTAATTTTAATGTTAGATTAAACAATACAACACCATACGCATTGCAACTTACGACTAATGCAACAAATAATGCTATTGATAGACTTGCACTAACTCATACTGGTTCTTATCCTGTTCTTATTGGAACTGCGACTTCAACAGGAACTGCATCACAAACCTTGCAAGTTCATAGTGGTGGTGCTTATGTTTCTGGTGGTGTTGGCATCGGAACCACATCAACTGTAATTGGTATTGGAAACTCATTCTATGATGGAACAAAACTTTATGTAGTTAACACTATTGATAATGCTTCAACAGAAGGTGCGTACTCTGTTGTCATTGACACCCACATGAATGGCGCTCAGACGCCTCCAGCAAATGATGCAGAACAAGCTGGATTGTTGGTTCACACAAAATCTGATGTTACTTCTGGATCAACAGCAAATGAACACCAAGCATTTGGAATTTACAATGTTCTTCGAGTCAATGGTGACAGTGATTTCGTCGCAGGCGCGTATAATAATTCAATATTAAATCATACTTCTGGAACTGTTACTAGCTATTATGGATGTTATAACAATACAGAATCAACTGCAACATCAACAATTACAAATTATTATGGAACATATAGTCTTGCACAACCGCTCACTGGCTCCTCAGGCACAATAGGAGATTTGGTAGGAATAAGAGCTCGTACTAACATTGATGGTGGTACTGCTACGGCTACTGACATTTTTGCAGTGTGGGCAAACATTGATAATGATGCAGCAACTACACAAGCAGTCTCTGGAACTTGTGCTTTGTATTATGGATCTTATGATGTTACAACAGGACTCACAAATCCTTATGGTGTTTATATTGCAACTGCCGCAGCAAATAATTATTTTGCAGGAAACACATTAATTGGTGCCGCAACTTCAACAGGAACTTCAACACAAAGATTACAAGTTACTGGTGGTGCTTATGTTTCTGGTTCTGTCGGCATAGGAACCACAAATCCAATAGAAAAACTTCACGTTGTTATAACAACAAATGGAACGGCACTAAAATTAAATAATACTCTTGGTGGAGGTGGATCATATGTTGATTTAGATTTTGATACCTATATAACTTCTCAGGCAGGATATGCAAATGCTCCTGCAACTATTAGAGTTATTGACGATGGAGCATTTTCTGGTCATATTTCTTTCAGGACAAAAGGTTCTTCTATTGGAGCATCTCAAACAGAAAAAGTTCGTATAACTGGAATTGGATCTGTTGGTATAGGAACCACAAATCCTGGATCAGCACTTGATGTTCAAGGAAATATAAGAATTCGTGATACAACTGCAAACTCTACATTTACAACTCCAGGAAATCTAGCAATTAAAGATAATGCAAGTGATCCATACATTTCTTTCCATGAATCTACTGGAACTCGAAATGCTTACATTCAGTCTCATGATACAAATGGATTCTTTATAGTTCAAGAGGATGCACTCCCACTCCATTTAATAACTGAACAATCTCAACCAATTATTTTTGAAACAGCTGATGTTGAAGAAATGAGAATTACGGGTGATGGATTAGTCGGCATCGGAACTACAAATCCAGGCACATTATTGCACGTTCATGAAGTCAACTCGGGAACAACTCCATTAGTTAGAATTCAAAACAGTAATGCAACTGCAGCACACAACGCAATTCTTTTAGAACTCTTCTATTCTGGTGACGCTGATGTGTCTGGTGCTGCATCTTCTGCTCATTATATTAGATTCAGAGATCAAAATACCAACCCAACAGGACAGATTTCTGGTTCTTCTGCAACTGCTGTTCTATATGCAACATCTTCTGACTATCGACTTAAGGAAGATATTACTCCATCAACAAATGGAATTGAAAGAATAATGCAGTTCAAACCATGTGAGTTTACTTGGAAAGAAAGTCAAGTCAGATCAGAAGGTTTCATTGCTCATGAAGTTCAAGAAGTATTCCCAGAAGCAGTCGTTGGATCTAAAGATGCAGTTGATGAAGAAGGTAATATGATTCCGCAAATGATTGATCCGGCTAAGATGGTTGTTGTTCTTACCGCTGCATTGCAAGAAGCAGTTCAAAGAATTCAATATCTAGAGTCCGTTGTTGGAATTGGTTCTTCATAAATACTTGAAAGCTCAAGAGGGAGAATGAACCTTGGCTAATCAAAACTTTAAAGTCAAAAATGGGCTCGAAGTGGGCCCTAATAGTTCTGGTATTGGAACTATAATTACTACAACATCTTCTGGGTTAGTTGGTGTAGCGATTACGAATCCAACATATACTCTAACAGTTGCTGGTAGTGGAACTTCTACAACGCAACTTTATGTTACTGGTGTTTCTACTCATATAGGTATCTCTACATTTACGGGTACTTTATTTGCAAATCAAGTTAGTGTAGTAGGCCCATCAACTTTAGGTGGCATTACAACTTCTACCAATTCATTATTTGCAAATCAAGTTAGTGTAGTAGGCCCATCAACTTTAGGTGGTATTACAACTTCTACGGGAACTTTATTCGTCAATCAACTTGGTGTAGTAGGCCCATCAACTTTAGGTGGAATTACAACATCAACAGGCACTCTATTTTCTAGACAACTAAGTGTTGTTGGCCCATCAACTTTAGGTGGTATAACGACTTCTACGGGAACTTTATTTGCAAATCAAGTTAGTGTAGTAGGCCCATCAACTTTAGGTGGTATTACAACTTCTACTAATTCATTATTTGCAAATCAATTCAGTGTTGTTGGCCCATCAACTTTAGGTGGTATTACAACTTCTACTAATTCATTATTTGCAAATCAATTCAGTGTTGCTGGAGTATCCACGTTTAGAAATGATTTAAAATTGCCAGATAATGTAGGGCTTGAGGTTGGAACAGGTGTTGGATCAACTGATTATGATTTTAGAATATATCATGATGGATCTCATACTTATCTAGATCAACAAAATACTGCAGGTGACATTTATATTCGAAATACTCGAACTTCTGGTTCTATTTTACTTCAAGCAGATAATTCAAGTGGAACTTTAAGAACTGTATTTGCTGCAACTGGTGCTTCAAGTGGTGCAGAACTTTATTTTGATGGTACAAAGAGATTTGAGACTTTAACTGGTGGTGCCTCAGTTTCTGCTGGATATTTACTTGTTAACACAACAAGTTTAACAGGAACTGCATCTCAGAATCTTCAAGTATCTGGTCATGCTTATATTTCTGGAAATTTGGGAATAGGAGTTACTCTTCCTTCCGCTTCAGATTTACATGTTCTTGTTGGATCTCAAACTTCAGGAGTGCCGGCAGCAATTATTCAATCGAGTGATACTAGTGTTGGTTCTAATAACATATTATTAGATCTTGATTTCTCTGGAGACGCAAGTGCAACTGGTGGATTTTTTGTGAGAGTTCAAGATGCTGACACTGTAATTGGTGGTATTCAACTCGCTTCTTCTACAACAGTTAGTTACACTGGAACTTCGGATTATAGGCTAAAAACAAATATTCAACCACTTACAGGTTCTGTTGATAGAGTTTTAAGTCTAAAACCATGTACCTTTGATTGGATTATTAATGGGGACTCTGCTGAAGGTTTTATTGCTCATGAACTCCAAGAAGTTGTTCCTCTAGCTGTAACTGGAACAAAAGATGAAGTTGACGAGGATGGAAATATTCTTCCTCAAGGTGTAGATCCCAGACACGTTGTTCCTGTATTAACTGCTGCACTACAGGAAGCCTTGAAACGTATTGAAGAACTTGAGACAAAGGTTGCAAAACTAAAAACAAAATAATAAAAAACCCTCCCTAGGGAGGGTTTTAGTATTTACCCACTTTACCACACGTCATCTTCTTCCTTAATCTTCGCAACACTGACAGTTTCCTCAGGTTGTAAATCAAGAGCTTTGCTGATCTTTTCTTGCCAATCCACATCATATGGATCAAGATCATC
>Ga0194134_10002117_pt1 | contig 24365 bp, 25 predicted proteins | sample TA2KigOff0mmetaG_FD_148602 | JGI IMG/M metagenome (GOLD analysis project Ga0194134, IMG submission 148602) | Freshwater microbial communities from Lake Tanganyika, Tanzania - TA2015056 Kigoma Offshore 0m | ecosystem: Environmental > Aquatic > Freshwater > Lake | place: Tanzania: Lake Tanganyika... | reverse complement strand
TTCAGGCGCCAGGGGTTTGAACCCCTGCGCGAGCTGGGGGCAGGGCCGCTCGATCTGGCGCCACGGCTGATCTGGGGCGGATCTGGCCTGCTGATGCGCTGCAGCTGCGCCGAGGGGCTGGCGCGGGCGGCGCGGCAGCTCCGGGGCTAGGGCCTCAGCTCTGCACCCGCGTGGTAGCTGCTGCGCACCAGCGGGCCTGAGCGCACATCGGCAAAGCCCAGGTCGCGGGCAACGGCGCCGAGTTCATCGAACTCCTCGGGTCGCCAGTAGCGATCCACAGGAATATGAGCCAATGAGGGCCGCAGGTACTGGCCCAGGGTGAGGCGCTGGCAATCGGCCCTGCGCAGGTCGTGCAACGCGGCAATGACCTCAGCGCGGGTTTCGCCAAGGCCCAGCATCAGGCCGCTTTTGGTGGGGATGTGGGGCGCAAGCTCGCGGGCTGCCGCCAGCAAGCCGAGCGAACGCCTGTACGTGGCCCCACGGCGCACCTCCCCCTGCAAGCGCTCGACCGTTTCGAGGTTGTGGTTGAAGCAGACCGGCTCGGCGGCCAGCACGGCTCCCAACCGTTGCCGTTGCGCTGCCAACGCCTCGGTTTCACCTGGGTGACCGCCCCAGAAGTCGGGAGTCAGCACCTCGATCGCCACGGCGGGGGTGCGCCGGCGGATCGCCGCCATCGCTGCCGTGAACAGCGAGGCGCCGTGATCAGCCAGATCATCGCGGGCCACCGCCGTGAGCACCACATACGACAACCCCAGAGTCGCAACGGCGCCTGCGACCCGCTCGGACTCGAGCCCATCGAGCGGCTCGGGTGCCTGGCCCTTATCGACCTGACAAAAGGCACAGCTGCGCGTGCAGATCGAGCCCCCCAGCAAAAAGGTGGCGGTGCCTGCGGCGTAACACTCGGCCCGGTTGGGGCAGCGGCCTTCTTCGCAGATGGTGTGCAGCCGCTGCTGCTTGACCACCCCCTGCACCCGCGCCAGCTCGCTGGCGTTGCCCACCGGCGAGCGGATCCAACTGGGCAGCCGCTCGGCCGGAGGGATGGCGCTGTAACGGCTGTTGCGAGAGGGGCTGGTGCTGGTCATGGCGCGATTCACTCCACCGCGCGGCGTCCCTCAAAGGCGCGCGCCAGGGTCACCTCATCGGCGTACTCGAGCTCGCTGCCCATGGGCAGGCCGTAGGCGATGCGGCTCACCGCCGTGAACGGCTTGATCAATCGCGCCAGGTAGAGGCTGGTGGTGTCACCCTCGACGCTGGGGGTGAGCGCCAGGATCACCTCGACGACGGGTTGGATGACGCCACCGCCATGACCCACGTCGCCGCCAGCGTCATCAGTGGCGCCCTGAGCCGCTGCGTCCCCCAGACCCGCCACCCGCTGCACCAGGGGCTGAATGTTGAGCGCCTCAGGGCCAATGCCATCCATCGGCGAGATCAACCCCCCAAGCACGTGGTAGCTGCCCTTGAACTCACGGGTGCGCTCCATGGCAAGCAGGTCGCGTGAATCGGCCACCACGCAGATCTGTCCGTTGTGCCGTTCGGGGTTGCGGCAGATCTCGCAGAGCGAATCGGCCGAGAGGTGAAAACAGCGCTGGCACTGACCCACCTGGCTGCGGGCCGCCAGCAGCGCATCGGCAAAGGCATGGATCTGCTCTTCGGGCTGCCGCAACAGGTGCAGAGCCAGCCTCTGGGCGGTGCGCGGACCGATCCCGGGCAGGCGCTCGAACTGATCGATCAGTCGAGCCAGGGGGCGGGTAAAGCCGCTCAGGGATCTGGCGCAGGTGCCGCGACTCTAAAGAGAGTCAGCGCTCTGGCAGCGGTCACGGTCCAGAATGGCCGCGGCCCCACCTCTGCCGCGCCCGCCATGCCCTTGCGCTCACTCTGGTCCCTTGTGCGGCGCTGGCGCGGCCTGGCGACAGCGCTGGTGCTTGGCCTGGTGCTGGCCAGCTGCAGTGCTGCAGCGGCAGGGCTCAACAGCTTCCAGAGCCCCGATGGGCGTTACGCCTTTCTGTATCCGACCGGTTGGACGCGGGTTCAGGTGAGCGGCGGGCCGCAGGTGGTGTTTCACGACCTGATCAACAGCGACGAAACCCTCAGCCTGGTGATCTCAAGCGTCGATGGCGACGACGAGCTCAGCCAGCTGGGCAGTGCCGTGGCTGTGGGCGAGCGCCTGCGCCGCACCGCCATTGCCCCTGAGGGCAGCGGCCGCGACGCCACCCTGGTCGAGGCGCGCGAACGCCAAGACAACGGCCACACCTTCTATGACCTCGAGTACGCGGTCCATCTGGCTGACCGCGACCGCCATGAACTGGCGACGGTGGTGGTCGATCGGGGCCGGCTGTACACCCTGGCGGCCAGCACCAATGAGGTGCGCTGGCCCAAGGTCAAGGTGCTGTTTGATCAGGTGATCCGCTCGTTCAATCTGCTGGTTTGATCACGATCGTTGGGGCTGGCCTGGCCGGCAGCCTGCTGGCCCTCGAGCTTGCCGATCGGGGACAAGATGTGATCCTGATTGATCAAGGCCTGGGGCCTCAAACCGCCACAGCCTTGAGCTACGGACTGCTGTCCCCAGGCCCAGCCGCCCGAGCCTGGCAGAAGCTGCAGCGCCGGCATGGCCCCCTGGGTCTGCGGCGGCGCTGGCTGCAGCTGAGCCGCCGCGGCCTGCCGCTGCCGGCCTGGCAGGTGGACCCGCAGCGCTTTGGAGCCTTGGTCGCGGCAGCCCTGAAGCGCGCGGGCGTCGTGCGTCACACCCGCTTGCTGCAGACACCGGACGACCTCACTGCACTGCGCAACCAGGGCCCACTGGTGCTGGCCTGCGGCGCCGGCTGCCGCGACCTGGCGCCGCAGCTCGATGGGCGGCTGCGCTGCAGCTGGGCCGGCGTGCTCGAGCTCGACGACTGGCGGCTGGCCCCGGCACGCTGCCGCTGGCCTGCGGTGGCCTTGCTGCCAGAGCGGTTCAGCCGCCTTGCGCTGGAGCAGCGCGCCGCTGCGCTGCGGGCTGAAACCTGGATCGTCGATGCCGCTCTGGTGCCCTGCGGCAGGCGCCTGCTGGCCGGCCAGATCACCCTGGTGCGCCCTGGCCTCGAGGTGGGCGCCCCACCCGATGCGGCGGCGATGGAGCAGCGGCTGCGCCAGGAGCTCGCCAGGCACTGGCCCAGCCTGGCCCAGGCACAGGGAAACTACCGCCAGGCCGCGGTGAGTTTCTGCAGCACTGGGGTGCCCCTGGCGCAAGCCGTCGAACCGGGTCTGTGGGTGCTGGCCGGTTTCAGCGGCGCCTTCAGCCAACTGCCTGAGGCCGCTGAGACCATGGCCGGCCAGATCATTCGGGCCGACGCTGACAAGAACGGCTGACTAAGGGAAGATGGGGCCCATGAGCAGTGCGCAGATCGGCGATCCAACGCGTGTGCAGGCCCGCATGCAGCGACGCCTGCAGCAGTTGAGGCGCGACTGGTCTGCGCTCAGCGATCACCAGCAGGTGGGGGTCTGCCTCGGCGGCATGGCTGGCGGGGTGGTGCTGTGGGCACTGTTCTGGCCGGTGCCCACCGAGGTGGTCGGCATGGGGGTGTTGATCTACCCCAACAATGCCGGTGTGCTCAACGCCAGAGCCGGCGGCCAGGTGCAGAGCAGCGGCGGGCGCCAGACGAACTCGATGCGCTGAAAGAACACCGCAATCGCAGCGGTCAAGAAAGCTGCCACCGCCAGCTTCAGGCTTTTGCGCAGCAGCTCTGGATTCATGCCGCTGCAACTGCGGCGAGCCCAGCCGAGCCATCAGCGTCACCATGACGGCAGCGTTGCAGCAGCAGCATGGACACCCTTCCAGCCGTCGAAAGTCTGCTGCGCATGGGCCTGGCCGTGTTGTGCGGGCTGGCGGTTGGGCTCAACCGCGCCCACCACGGCGATGTGCCGCAGCCCAACCGGCTACGCGTGCATGTGCTGGTCGGGCTCAGCGCCTGCCTGATGGTGCTGGCGGCCGGCGACCACGCTGACGCGCGCAGCCGCGCGATCCAGGGGGTGGCCACCGGCATCGGTTTTCTGGGTGCAGGTGAGATCCTTGTGCCACACCAACGGCCCAAGCACCACCCCCTGCAGGTGCGCGGGCTCACCAGTGCCGCCTCGATCTGGTTCACCGCAGCCCTTGGCGTCACGGTGGCGGCGTCAACCGCGGTGCTGGCGGGGGCAGCCCTGGTGCTGGCCTTGATCACGCTCTCGAGCCATGGCAATGGCCGCCCCGCCGAAGGCGAGCGGGCCGACCACGATGCATCAGGTCCTCAATAAAGAAAGCGGTAGCGGTCTTCCGCAGGGGCCGCTGGAGCATCGGGTGCAGCTGTGTTCACGGGGTTGGGCCACTCCGCATCCCAGTAGCTGATGCCGTTGCGCATGAACGGGCGCCCGCCCAGTCGTTTGGTGTCGAGCTGGGTGGTGCCCATGGCGGTGATCAGACCGCCCAGCTCCATGGGGCCCAGGTCGGTCTTGATGTCCTTGCCGGCCGCAGACAGCAGGGCCGGCAGCCGCACCAGATGCTCAGGCCTGGTGAGCTTGCGGAACAACGCCTGCCAGGCCAGCTGCTGACGCTCGAGCCGTCCGATGTCGCCCAGCTCGTCATGGCGGAACCGCAAAAAGCCCTCGAGCTCGCGGCCCTTGAGGGTCTGCAGTCCGGGCTGCAGATCGATGTAGAGCCCCTGGCTGCGATCGGTGTAATACAGCCGCTTGGGCACGTTGACCTCGATGCCGCCGAGGGCATCGGCCATGCGCCGCACGGCGCCCAGGTTCACCATCACGTGATGGGTGATCGGGCGACCCAGCTTGCGCGAGAGCTCCCGCTTGAGCAGATCAAGGCCGCCAATGGCGTAGAGGGCGTTGATTTTGTTGGGTCCATAGCCCTCGGCTTCGATGTAGGAATCGCGCGGCACCTGGGTGATCCGCGTGATCGCCCCATCGACCCGCACACTGGCGATCACATCGGTGTTACCGCCACCGACATCGGTGCCCACCAGCAAAATGTCCTGATCGCCCACACCGGTCCAGGCGGTGAACGGATTGGTGACGGCGTTGTTGCTGCTCTGATTGCCGCCCAGCAGGTCAAACAGCGGCACGGCCAGCACAAGGCCGGCCGTCAATCCGACGGCCATCGCCAGCACGACCTTGCGAGTTCTTCGGCGACGAGCCGAGGGGCGTTTCATGCTGGCAACGCTATTGCAAGGTCAGCGCAGGGCCCTTACAGCTGCAGCAGCTCATCGGCGCGCAGCCCCACCTGCACCCGCCAGAGGTTGGCGTAGGCCCCGCCGCGGGCCATGAGGTCGTCATGGGTGCCGCGCTCGATCAGGCGGCCCTGCTCAAGCACAACAATGCAATCGGCGTGACGCACCGTCGAGAGCCGATGGGCGATCACCAGGGTGGTGCGATCGGCGGTGAGGTGATCGAGCGAACGCTGAATTGCGGCCTCGGTCTCGTTGTCGACGGCGGCGGTGGCCTCATCGAGAATGAGCACCGGCGGATCCTTGAGGATCGCCCGTGCCAGGGCAATGCGCTGGCGTTGCCCGCCGCTGAGCCGCTGGCCGCGCTCACCGACGACGGTGTCATACCCCTGGGGCAACTGCTCGATAAACGCTGCCGCCTCGGCCAGCTCAGCGGCCCTGGCGATCGCCTGCGGGGTGGCTGCAAAACTGCCGTAGGCGATGTTCTCGGCGACCGTGCCATGGAACAGAAACACCTCCTGACTGACCAGGCCGATGGCGCTGCGCAGGTCGTCGAGACGCAGCTGCTCGATCGGGGTGCCATCGAGCAAGATGCGGCCGCTGCTGAGGTTGTAGAGACGCAGCAGCAACTTCACCAGGGTGCTCTTGCCCGACCCCGTGGAGCCGACGATGCCGATCGTGCTGCCGGCCGGAATGGTCAGATCAAAGTGCTCCAGCAGCGGTTCACGCTCCCGGTAAGCAAAGCAGACATCGTCAAAGCGGATCTCACCTTCCACCATGGCCAAAGGCAAGGGAGTGGCTCCGCCCGCCTGCGTCACCGGCGTATCGAGCAGATCGAGCACCCGCGTCGCAGATGCCATGGCGCGCTGGTAGTCATCGAGCGTGCGGCCCAGGGTGGTCAGGGGCCACAGCAGACGCTGGGTGATGTACACCAGAAAGCTGTAGGTGCCGATGGCAATCACCCCGCGCCAGGCCTGCAGACCGCCGATCACCAGGATCGCCAGAAAAGCAAACAAAATCGCGAAGCGAATCAACGGCACAAACGCTGCTGACAGCCGGATCGCGCGGCGGTTGGCAGCCCGGTAGGCCTCGCTCTGCCGTGCCAGCCGCTCGAGCTCCCAGGCTTCGGCGGTGTAACTCTTGATGGTGAGCATGCCGCCCAGGTTGTTGGCCAGGCGGGCCGCCAGGTCACCGGCCTTCTCGCGCACCTGGCCGTAGCGGGGCGCCAGGCGCTTCTGAAAACGCAGTGAACCCCAGAGGATCACCGGGATCGGCAAAAACGACACCCCTGCAACAGCCGGTGAGAGCCAGGCCATCGCGCCACCCACAGCCAGCACCGTGGTGATCAGCTGCAGGATCTCGTTGGCACCGTGATCGAAAAAACGCTCGAGCTGGTTGATGTCGTCATTGAGGATCGTCAGCAGTCGACCGCTGCTGCCGGCTTCAAAAAAGGCCATCTCGAGCTGCTGCAGGTGCCCATAGGCCTCGAGCCGCAGTTCGTGTTGCACGGTCTGGGCGAGGTTGCGCCAGAGCAACCCATAGAGGTACTCGAACAGCGACTCAGCGCTCCAGATCACAAACGAGAGCACCGCCAACACGCTGAGCTGGGCCGGCACGGTGGTGAAGCCGAACGCCGTCAGCCAGGCGGTGTTCTGGCGCACGACCACATCGACCGCCAGCGCGATCAGCACCGGCGGCGCCAGATCAAACAGCTTGTTGAGCACCGAGCACGCCGAGGCCAGCCACAGCAGACGGCGATGGGGAGCCAGCGCGGCCAACAGGCGCGGCAAAGGCGAGGAAGCCATGGAAGAAGCAGCCATTACAAGGGTGTGAGCCTGATCAGTTGGCAGATTGCGGCAGCGTGACTAGGTGTGGAGAACGACCACGCTGCGCCGCCATGGCCCACTGCCGCGCTGTTCTGCCCGTTGATCCAACCCTTGAGGGGATCAACTGCCTGCTGAGCGAGGTGATCGCTCAACTCGGCCTTGAGATCTCGGAACCTCTGCAGGAGCACCCCTGGTTGATCGCCACGGATCGGCCGCAAAGGGGGCTCAAAGCCCGTGAATACGTCAGGGTGTTGTGCGATTGGAGCAACCTGCGCAACACCGGTGAAATGGCGATTGAAACGCGCAGCGGAGAATCGATGGCCCACAGTGACACGCGCGCAAAAAGCCTGCTGCAACAGCTGTGCAGCAGGCTTGAGCAGGTCGGTGCTGGCCGCTGAAAGGCGTGAACGCTTCAGCAGCTGAGCATGTTCACCAGCGGTTGCCGCCGCCACCGCCGCCGTAGCCGCCGCCACCACGGTTGCCGCCGCCACCGCCGTAGCCGCCGCGACCGCCGCCGCCGCCGCCACCACCACCTTCACGGGGTGTGGCTTTGTTGACGCGAATCATGCGGCCCATCCACTCGACGTCCTGGAGGTCGTCGATGGCCTTTTGCTCGGCTGCATCATCAGCGAGCTCAACAAACGCGAAACCGCGCTTGCGGCCGGTTTCACGATCGAGAGGGAGGCTGCACTGGCGAACTTCGCCGTACTGGCCGAAGAGATCAAGCAGGTCCTCGCGCTCAGCTTGAAACGAGAGGTTGCCGACGTAAATGGTCATTGAGTGAACTGGATCAATCCTGGAACTGATTCGTCTGATGCTGGGTTCCTAGGGATTGACCAGTGAAAGCTGGGTGAGCCGAGGGAGCCTTGAGACCTTTGGAATCGTTGTCACCCTACTGCTCCGTCGAACCGGCTCCAGCGTGTGGAGAAGCATGAAGCAGAGGTGAAGGGAATCTGATGAAGCCGGACCGCTCCCCAGTAGTGTCCCATTGTCAGCAAATCCTGATGCGCCAGATCGTCATGACGGCCCCCGTGACCTGGAGTCTCGCCTGGAGCGAGGACGGCGAGCTGGCCCCGCAGGACCGCTTTGACCTGCTTCAGACCCTGGTGTGCAGCGACAGCACCAGCGAGGTGCAAGCGGCCCTGGTGGCTGCCGTCGAGCGGCTGACCAGTGTGGACTTCACCACCCTGGCCAGCCGCGATGTCACAGGCCTGTGCGCCTGAGGGCTGGCTCACAGGCCCGGTGATCAGCCCTGAACCCTGGAGATCTGCAGGGGCTTGTTGAGCACCCGCAGCTGACGCAGTCCCTCAAACACCTCAGCAGGCATGCCCTTGGGCAGATCCACCATGCTGTGGGTGTCAAAGATCTGAATGCGGCCGATCGCCTTGCCATTGAGACCGGTTTCACCGGCAATGGCGCCGACGATGTTGCCGGGCTTGACGCGGTCACGCCAGCCGAGCTCGATGCGGAAGCGCTCCATGTGACTCTCGGGCCCGCGGGAGGGTCGCTCGCCGCGCCCACCCTGGCGAGCACCACCGCTGTGGGAGCCCTGCCGCTCAAAGCTGCCGCCCTGGCGAGGCGCGGCAAACAGGGTGTCATCGCCCTCGAGCAGCAGCGACTGACCGGCCAGGCCCAGTTCAAGGGCCGCCAAAGCCAGCGCCTCACCGCTGCAACCCAGCTCACCGGCGACGCGCTGGACCATCTCGCTGAGCAGTGCATGCTCCTGCTCGCTGCAGCTGGTGGCTTGCACAGCAGCCGTCAGCCGCGCGCGCAGGCGATCGAGCCGGTTCTGGTTGATCGTGGCATTGCTGGGCACCTCCATCGGCTCGATGGAGCGGCCAACAGCACGCTCAAGCCCGGTCAGGAAGCGACGCTCACGCGGTGTCAGAAACAGAATCGCCTCGCCACTGCGACCCGCCCGGCCGGTGCGGCCGATGCGATGCACGTAGGCCTCGCTGTCGAAAGGAATGTCGTAATTGATCACCAGGGTGATGCGCTCGACATCGAGTCCACGTGCTGCCACGTCTGTGGCCACCAGCACATCGACCTTGCCGCTCTTGAGCCGCTCGATCGTGCGCTCACGCTGGGCCTGGGGGACATCGCCGTTGAGCACGGCCACGTCATAGCCGTGCTGCTCAAGCGATTCAGCCACGGTCAGGGTGATCGCCTTGGTGCGGGCAAAAATGATGGTGGCCTCGGATTGCTCGGCCTCGAGCACACGCTCCAGAGCCGCCAGCTTCTGCGGTCCGTTGACCATCAGATAGCGCTGCCTGATGCGGCCCGAATCGGCAGCCTTGGTCTTGATCGTGATCTCGGCCGGGCTGCTGAGGTACTTCTGCGAGATGCGGCGGATCTCGGCGGGCATGGTGGCTGAAAACAGCACCACCTGGCGCTGAGCGGGCAGCTGGTTGAGCACCCATTCGACATCGTCAATGAAGCCCATGCGCAGCATTTCGTCGGCTTCATCGAGCACCAGCGCCCGCAGCGCCGAGAGATCAAGGGTGCCCTGACGCATGTGGTCCATCACCCGGCCTGGGGTGCCCACAACGATCTGCACACCGCGCTTGAGGTGGTGAATCTGATCGCGGAAATCAGCCCCGCCGTAAATCGCCAGGGTGCGCACACCGTCGAGGTGCACGGCATAGCTGTTGAACGCTTCTGCCACCTGCATCGCCAGTTCGCGGGTGGGGGCCAGCACCAACACCTGGGGCTTGCGCAGGCTGGGATCCAAGGAGGCCAGCATCGGCAGAGCAAAGGCTGCGGTCTTGCCGGTACCGGTCTGGGCCTGACCGACCAGATCACGACCCAGCAGCAGCTCGGGAATGGCAGCGCTCTGGATGGGCGACGGCTCTTTGTAGCCAATCGCACTGAGGGCCTTGAGCAGCGGCGCCGAGAAGCCGAAGCTGGCGAAACCGCTCGCTTCAGGACTCTGAGCTTGATCGAGCTCTGCAGAGGCTTCGGTCTCGACGCGCAGATCGAGATCGACGGACAAGCCGAAGCTGCCGTCCAAAGACTGTTGATTCACGGGATTGGGGCCTGAATGATCCTTCGACGCAGGCCCGGCAGAAACCCCATGGATCGTCATTCACAACAATGGTGAATGGCCAATCCGAAACGACTGCCCTGCCCTTGAAAAAGGCTTTCAAAAAGATTAACACTCGCGCGGTGCACGGCCGAAATCATCGGCCAGCCGCTCAATGTCATCTTCACTGAGCCAATCGCCTCGCTGCACCTCGACGATCACGAGATCGTCGCTACCGGCGAGCGCGCGGTGCACCGCACCACAGGGCACCAGCAAGGTGGTGCCAGGCGCAGCGAGCTGCTGACTGCCGCCGCACTCGAGCGTGCCGTGTCCGGCCACCACCACCCAGTGCTCCTGGCGATGCCGGTGGCGCTGCAGGCTGATGCGCTGACCGGCTCGAATGCACAAGCGTTTGACCTTGTAGCCCGCACCGCTGCCCAGGTCTTCAAACCAGCCCCAGGGACGCTCAATGCGCTGCAGCGGTTCGTCTCGGGTGGTGTGCATCGGGTGCGGTGATCAAGGGCGGCCACGCAGGCCAGCGCTCAGCGCGGGGTGATCAGCACAGCTCGCTCACGGGCCCTGGTGAGCCCGGTGTAGAGCAGGCGTGGATCGTGATGGCGACTGGGCGGCAACAGCAACAGAACCTCGTTGTACTGGCTGCCCTGGGCTTTGTGAACCGTCAACGCCAGGGCCGGTTGTGCCAAGGCCAGCCGCGAGGGGTGCAGCAGCCGCGGGCCATCGAGCAGCACCCAGCGCTCCTGGCCCCGCTGCACCAGCACCCCAATGTCGCCATTGGCCAGCCCCTGTTCAGGCCGGTTGATGCGGTTGAGCACAGGCGTTCCCAGCGGCCAGCGCTGCAGCGGGACGCCCTCGGTCTCACCCAGCAAGGCGCGGTGCAGCGCTTCGACACCCCAGCGGCCCTGCCGCACCGGGCTGAGGGCGATGCACTGCTCAAGCCCGCGCAGCAACGCTTCACAGGCCGCCGCATCGAGGTCGTCAGACCCATCGCTGGGCCAGGGCAGCGCCGCAGCCAAGACGCTGAGCTGCTGCTGATGCTGCCGCAAGCGATCCAGCACCACATCCGGCAGGCGTGCTGGATCGCTGGGCCGCCACTGCAGATTGTCAGCGGGGTTGAGCCGCTCGAGCCAGGGCTGCAGCGACGCCAGTGGATCCGGTTGGGGGGCGGGGGCCTGCGCCTGCAGGGGCTCCCGCAGGCTGGCGGCCAGCGCGGCGATGGCCCCGTTGTTGCGGTAGGTGGTGCGCAACTCCACCGCTGCAGATCCAAGCTGTTGCAAGCGCTCAAAGCGGCAGAGCTCGGCCAGCACAGCGCCGGTTCCCACAGGCGGCAACTGGGCCGCGTCGCCCACCAGCAGCAGCCGTGCCTGCGGGGGCAGGGCCTGCAGCAGGGCCTGCAGCAGCGGCAGATCGACCATCGACACCTCGTCAACGACCAGCAGGTCCAGCTGCAATAGACGCCCGCCATGACGGCCAAACCGTCCCCCGCCGCGAGCCTCCAGCAGCCGGTGCAGGGTGGTGCACGGCAGGGTCTGCAGCCCCTCGGCCAACGCGGGCTCAAGCGCTGCGGCCCCCTCGCTGAGCGCCGCAGCCAAACGGCCAGCCGCCTTGCCGGTGGGCGCAGCCAGATGGATCTGCAGCCCGGGCTGCTGCCGCCAGGCCGCCGCCAGCATCTGCACCACGGTTGAGGTCTTGCCGGTTCCGGGCCCGCCGCGCAGCAGCACCAAGCGGTGGCGCAGCAGGGCAACAACCGCATCGCACTGGGCCTGATCCAGCCCGGCTGCGCGCGCGTGCTGATGCGCCTGGGCCAGCTCCTGCGCAGAAGCCAGCGGCTCAGGCGCAGCGCCCGCCAGCTCGATCAACCGCTCGAGGCACTGCATGAGCAGCTCATGCCAGCGGCGCCAGCGCAACCAGGTGCCGTCATGCACCAGCGGCGCCTCGAGGGCATCAGCGCTCAGCAGCCAGCCACTGGCCGCCAGCGCCTCGAGCGCCTCGTGGGGCCAGGCCGAGCTCGCCAGCGCTGCAGGCGGCTCGGCGGCCAGATCGAGTCCCAGCTCGCCCTGCTCAAGAGCGTCCAGCAGCGCCGTGATCAGTGGGGCCAACAGGGCTTGCTGGGCAGCACTGCCCGCTGGGGGCAGCACCCGCCTGAGGCTCTCCAGCAGGGCAGGCGCGAGGCTGCTCATGGCTCCCCCTGCTGCAGCAGAGCATCGAGCGCCAGCAGCCGCGCCAGCGGCGGTCGCTCGACAAACACCCCCGGCACCCCGGCGCAGGCGCCGTGCTGCCGTTGTGGCTCAGCCGCTGCGCCGGCGACGCCACGCACGAACACATAGGCGTAGCCGCCGAGATGGCGCTCGGGGATGTAGCCGCCCAGGCGCCAGCGCAGATAGCGATGCAGCGCCACCAGGTACAGATGGGCCTGCAGCGGATAGTGGCTGCGCTGCATCAGATCGGCCATGGCCGGTTGGCTGTAGTCGTTGGCCCCGCAGCTGAGCACCTGGCCCTGGCCGTCGCGCACGCCCAGCCAGTTGCTCTTCCAGTCGACGATCCACCAGCGCTCGTCAGCGCAGAACAGCAGATCGATCGAACCGGTCAAGAAGCCGCGACTGGCCACATCGAGCTGCTGCAGCCGCTGGGCGTAGTCGGGGCCAAAGCGACCGCCTGGATGCTGTTGGAACACAGCAGCCAGGCCACTGCTGCGCACCAGACGAGCCGGCTCCTGCGCCAGCGGCAGATCAAAGTTCATTTCATTGAGCCAGCTGCCGCGCTGCAGGTCTGCCAGGCGCCACGTACCCAGCTCACCGCCCAGGGGAGTCAGCACCAGCTGGCTGAACCCGGCGAGCAGGGGCCCCTCCAGCTCAGCCGCCAGGCCGGCACGGGCCAGCTCCGCGGCGATCACGGCGCCGGCCTGATCGCCGTTGCCACTGGCCAGCTCTGGGTAGTCGATGCGCTCGAGCATGCGGTGCAGCGCATCGCCAAAAGCAGCGCCGCGGGGCACCTCGGCCAGCGGCCCCAGCGCAGGCCAGGGCGTTGTCCCTGGCTCAGCTGCCGCTGCAGGCAGCTCGAGCGGCGCGTCGCGCTCGAGCACAGCGTCGCTGTCGCGGCCGCCATCGCGCACCTCGGGAGGCAAGGCGAGCTGGCTATGGGCCCAGGCCGAGTAACTGGCCCGTCCCCAGCGGCGCTCCAGCGGCCGGCTGGGACGGGGACCCAACTGCAGCTCCGTGGAGATCTGGGGCGAGCGCCAGTGCGGCGCCAGGCCTGTCAGCGCATCGGCAGCGATGCGCTGCAGCGGCAGCGGCCGCAGCTGCTCACCGTCCAGCAGCCAGGAGCCCAAGGGGTTGGCCTCCTCGGCGCGCTGGGCGCCGGGCCAGCCCAGCACCAACAGGTGCTGGGCCCGGGTGCAGGCCACATAGGCCAGACGCTCGGACTCCTGGCGTTGGGCCGCCAGGTGCTGCTGGGCGGCGAGGCGGCCCACACCCCAGTCGGGGCTGAGGTGCAGGTCAAGCTGGGGGGCGTCCTGGTCGGGCGGCAGCCAGCGCCGGCCCAACCGCTGCGGCCCCCCGCGCGTCGGTGGCTTGACCCCCTGCCACAAATACGGGCAGATCACCACGGGATATTCGAGCCCCTTGCTGCGGTGCACCGTGACCACGGCAATGGCCGATTCGGCGGCATCACTGCGGCACAGGTGAGCCTCTGGCGGGTCACGCTCCTCCTGCAGCCGCAGCCGCCGCAGCCAGTCGGCCGTGGCCGCAAGACCCATGCCCTGGCGATGCATCTGCTCTTGAACCAGCTCGGCGGCCTGCTGCAGATCGGCCAGGGCCCGCCCGCGCAGCGACAGCCGCGCCAGACCACTGATGCCCAGCAGTTGGGCGACCACTGCGCTCAGCCCCTGCTGGGCCAGCTGCGCGCCGAGGCGATCGAGCTGGCTGGCCAGCTGATCCCAGCTGGCCGCGTCGGCCGCCGCGATCGCCCCAGCAGACCAGCCCAACAGCGGCGAGGCGGCCAACAGCCGCAGACGCGCCTGATCACCAGGGCTGACCAGGGCATCCAGCAGCCGCTGCAGCGCCGCAGCGCCGACGCTTTCAAACACGTCGCCCCGGCTCACCAAACGGCTGGGAAGCGCCCGGCGCTCGAGCGCCACACGCAGGGCTTCAGCCTGATCGTGGCGGCTCACCAGCAGGCACAGATCACCGGGCTGCAGCGGCCGCTGGCCCTGGCCATCATCAAGGCTCAGCTGACGCTCGAGCAGCCCCTGACAGAACGCCGCCACCTGGGCCTCGAGCTGATCGGGTTCGAGCTCCAGCAGTTGCAGCGGCGCTTCAGCAGGGGGCAGCGACAACTGGCCCTTGTCGGCCATGGCGCGCACCTCTGGCACCGGCAGCGCCGATCGCACCAGACCCGGTTGCATCAGGGCATTGAGTCCTGCCACCAGGGCCGGGCTGGAGCGGCGGTTGTCGCCCAGGCCAAAACGGGCATCGGCCTGGGCCGCAGCCGTGGCGTAGGTGGCAAGCTCACCGCCGCGAAAGCGATAGATCGCCTGTTTGGGGTCGCCCACCATCACCAGCAGATGGCGGCCCGGCTCGGCGGCAAAAGCCGTGCGCAGGATGCGCCACTGCATCGGATCGGTGTCCTGAAACTCATCAATGAGTGCGGCTCGGTAGCGCTGCGCCACCGCCGCCAGCACGGGGGTTGGACTGGTGGCGCCGGGTCCTGGATCCAGCTGCTCCAGCAGCTGTGCAAAGCCCATCTGGGCGCTGCGCTGGCGCCGGCGCGCCCATTCGGCGCGGCACCAGTGGCTGCAGTGCAGCAACACCAGCTCGGCCGGGCCATCGACCAGCGCCGCGATCGCCTCAAGCAAGGGCCGCTGCGGCAGCGAAACGGCATCGCCATGGACACGGGCCGCCGCTTTGCAGAACGGCCCTGGATGGAAGTACTCGCGCAGATCAGCCTGGGCCAGGACCTCTTCGTAGTCAGGCAGCCGCCCCGCCAGGCCCAGCAGCCATACCTGCACCCGCTCGAGCCGATCGAACTTGGCCTTGAGCCGGTAGGGCCGGTAGTCAGCCCCCAGGCTCTTGAGCTCGGCAGCGGCGGCGGCAACGTCAGCTTCAAGCGCCTCGGCGCGCTCGCTCCAGGCTGCGACGAAGCGCTGCCACAGCCCAGGCCACAGCTCTGGCAGCTGCTCGGCCAGCGGGCGCTTGCTGCTGAGGCCCTCAGGCAAGGGGGCGAGCGTGAGCGACGGATCGCCATCAAGACTGCGCAGCAGCCCCGCGAGCTGCTGCGGATTGACCTGCTGACGCAACAGGCCAGCCAACCAACCGGCTGGCAGCGGCAGCACCTGCTGCTGCCAGTAGTCGTGCACCAGCTCATCGAGCCGCTGCTGGCCTTCAGTCTCGAGCGCCACCGCCGGGCCCAGAGCGGCCTCGAGGGCCTGGCGCTGCAGGGTGCGCCGGCAGAAGCCATGAATGGTGGTGATGTCAGCGCGCTCGAGCTGCTCAAGCGCCAGCAGCAAACGACCCCGCAGCTGCGGATCGGCAGCGCCTTGGTGCTGCTCGAGCCACTGCTGGAGCACCGCATCGGCCCCCTGCGGCCCGGCATCAAGCCGCGCCAGGGCGTCCTGCAGGCGGCGGGCGATGCGATCGCGCAGCTCAGCGGCGGCGGCCTCGGTGTAGGTGACCACCAGCAGCTCCTGGAGCTGCAGGGGCCTTGTGCCCTCGCTGAGCAAGCGCAGCACCAGATGCGCCAGGGCAAAGGTCTTGCCGGTGCCGGCGCTGGCCTCCAGCAGCCGGATCCCCGGCGTCAGCGGCATGCCATTGGCCTCAAACGGCGGCAGAGGGGTGCTCATGGCTTGCACTCCTGCCAGTGCTGCAGCAGCGGGCCATGCAGCTGCAGCGCCAGCTCCTGTACAGCGGGTGTGAGCAGCTCAACGGCCGGCAGATCGGCACCAAAACACAAGGCCTGCACCGCCTCACTGCGCTCGGCGCGCTGCCGGTAACCACCCAGCCAAGCCGCGCTGGCCCGGCTCAACCCCTGCGTAGCGCGCGCTGTTTCAGCACGGGCATAGGCCCAGCCCGTTTCGGGCGGCAGGGGCCAGCAGCGCTGGCGGTGCTGGGCGCACCAGTGCAGCAGCTGCTGCAGGTGCTGCTCGGCCTGCTCGCGCGGTGGGGGGGCCAGCTGCTCCAGCAGCCGAAAGCGGTGCTGATCGCGGCCGATCAACAGGGCCAGAGCGGGCGGCTGAGCAGCACTGCACGCCAGCAGCAGCTGCAGCCACAGCAGCAGCCGCTGGGGCGCCCTGGGCTTGGCGGTGTGGACCAGCACCAACTGCTCACCGCGCCAGCTGAGCTCGGCCTGCAACTGCTGCCAGCTGTGCAGGCGCGTTTGCGGGTCTCCGAGCTCGGCCAACAGGGCTGCCAGCGAACCCCAGCGCTGCTCGAGCTGGCGCACCTCAAGGGCCCCTGCGGCCAAGGGGGGCAACAGGCCGCGGCCGCGCTGCAGGTGATCCCAGTCAGGCGGCTCCTGGGCGTCCAACTGCGCGCGCAGCAGGGCCGCACGCTCGCGCTCGGTGAGCTCGAGCGCCTCGAGATCCTGCAGGGGGTGGTCAAACTCGCGGGGCCGCAGCCCCAGGCCCTCCAGCCAGCACTGCTGCGGCGCGGTGAGCCACGCCTGCAGGTCGCTCCACAGCACCGCTGCAGGATCAACCGGCTGGTTTGGGGCCGCGGGCGGGGCACTGAAGGCCAGCCCGCGCGCCGCAGCCGCACGATCGATCGCCCCCTCGCCTTGGGCGTCAAGCTGCTGCCGCGCCGCCAGCAGGCGCTGGTCACAGCTGGCTGCCGGCCAGGCCCCCTCAGCGGCAAAGTTGCTGCGCGCCAGAGGGTTGGGGGCGTGCTGACGCAACGGCACCACAGCAAGCTGCTGACGCAACAGCTCAAGCCACTGACGCACAGGGGTGGCAGGCTCAAGCGATTCGCCGCTGCGCTCGTCGCGGCAGCTCCAGGCCACCAGCAGGTGCTGACGCGCCGAGAGCAGGCTCTCGAGCAGCACATAGCGATCCTGATCGCCACTGCTGGGATCGCCCAGGCGGCGCTGCTGCTCAAGCAGGTGAAACCCTGGCCGCTCACGCCGCCTGGGGAAGACACCGGCATCGAGGCCGAACAGCACCACCAGCCTGTGGGGGATGGCCCGCATCGGCTCGAGCGCACTGATCGTGAGCGCGCCTGAACGATGGCCAAAGCGGCCGCTGTCCTGGCTGAGCCGCTCGGAGAGCACCTCAGCCACCACCGGTGCCGCCAGCTGCAGGGGGCTGGTCTCGGCCACAGCGAGCCAATCGCTCAGGGCGGCATGGATCGCCTGCAGCTCCCAGGCCTGCTCGCCGCCATCGCCAAACAACAGGGCCAACTGCTCGCGCAACCCCTCCACCCACGCCGCTGGTGTGCGGGCGCGGCTCAGCCAGCGCAGGCTCACGAGCAGCTGGCGCAGCAGTTGCAGCCAGCGCTGCTGCTGCTCAAGGCTGCCCTGCATCGCCAGTGGGGCCACCTCAGCCGGTGCCAAGCCAGGTGATTCGGGCAGCACCAGGCCCAACAGCAACCGATCAACCGCCCAGCTGAGGCTGTGGCAGCGCCCACCGCCGCGATCGGCTGCATCGAGGCCCCAACGGAAGCCCGCCTGCTGCAGCAGCTCCGAGATGGCACCGGCGTCCTGAGCCTCAATGCCATGGGCTTGCAGCAGCGGGGCACAACAGAGCAAGGCCTCCAAGGCCGTGGCGGTGAGGCGTTCACCGCCAAGCCCAAGCAACTGCAACAACCCCTGGGCGATGCCGGCCTCACTCTGCTGGCTGCGGTCGGTGAGCCGCCAGGGCAGGGCGACGCCGGTGGCTTCGCTATCCCCAAACACCGCAGCGATCAAGGGCGCAAAAGCCTCGATCTGCGGTGTCATCAACAGCACGTCGCGGGGCTGCAGGGTGTCGTCAGCGGCGAGCAACTGCAGCACCCGATCGCGCACGATCTGCAGCTGGCGCAGGCGTCCAGGGCAGGCGTGAAATTCAAGCGAGCTGTCCTCTGCCGCCCTGAGCAACGGAACCGCCGAAAGCTCAGGCTCATCGTTGATCAGGCGCTGCTGCAGCTGCTCGAGCAGGGTGGGCTCGCGCCCCTGCGCCCGTGCGGCCGCCGCGGGGGCGAAGAACAGATCGCCGTCGCGGCGCTCACCCAGCTGGGCTTCACCGGTGCCCTCGAGCAGCTGCTGAAACTCACCGCCCAGGCGCCCAAAGCGCGCTTCTAGGCCAGGGGCGTGCAGCAGCCAGTCGCCATCAAGAGGCTGCTGCAGAGCCACCGCATCGCTGAGCTGGCGGCGGCGATCGGTGCAGCGCTGCCACAGGTCGCGGCAGGGGGTCAGCAGATACAGATCGACCGGGATGACTGCGCTGATCGCCTGCAGCAGCTGCACCTGCACCGGCGCCATGGCACTGAGGCCAAACAAGCGCAGGCGCGCCGGCAGGCCATCGGCTGGCACGCCGCCCTGGCTCAACTGGGCGATCGCCCGCTGCACCTTGAGCCCGAAGGGTTCGACCACAAGCTGCTGCCGCAACAGCGCCAGCAGCTGCGGCTGCCAGCCCTCGCCCTGGCCGTGCCACCAGGCGCTCAGCACATCGGGGCGATAGAGGGCATAGTCGTCAAACGCATCGGCAATGGCGCGGCCAAGCTGCCAGCGGGCCTGATCAAGCTGGGCCGCACCGCCCCCCCGCTGCTCGAGCCACTGGCGCAGGGGCTGGGCATCGGGGTGCTGCACCACCACCTCGAGCTGCTCCAGCAGCGGCCACACCAGGGCACTGGCCCGCCAGGGATCAGGGCCCGACGGTTCGGCCTCGGCCAGCACCGCCGCCACCAGGCGCCTGAGTGCAGACCCTGGAAACGGAAAGCGCAGGTTGGCGGCAATGCCGCCCAACCCCACAGCCAACTGCTCGCCCAGCCAACGGCTGGTGGGCCAGGTGTTGACCACCACCTCAACCGTTTCAAACGGGCCCGGCGGCTCCAGCCGCAGCTGGGTGGCCAGCAGATCGGCCAGAAACTCAGCCCGGTTGCCGCGGTAAACCGTCAGCAAAGCGGGGGCCTAAGCCAGGGAGGCGGGCTGCACCTGCGCCATCCAGCCAGCGGACGCGCTCCAGGGGCGCAGACCCGGCACGGAGCGCACCGCGCCTGTTTCGGGGCAATAGGCACTCAGCTCACCGCCGTAGCAGGCGCCCGTGTCGATCATCACGATCTGGCCGAATCGCTTCACCGCCTGCACCGGGGTGTGGCCGACGATCGCCGTGCCAAAGCGGCCGTCATAGGCCTGCCAGAAGGGCGCACGGATGCTCAGGTGGGGCTGCCAGCTGAGCGGATCAAAACCGGCATGGGTGGCGACCCAGTCCTGGCCCCGATAGGTCAAGGGCAACTGCTGAAGCCGTTCAAGCCAACTGCGGCACAGGCGATCACCGAGCTGGCGGTAGGTGTCGCAGCCGGCCAGGGAGCTGGAGGCTCTCCAGGTGCCCTGGCGCAGGGACAGCACCAGATCAGCCTCGTGATTGCCCTGCAGCCAGATCGCCCGGCCGCTTTGGACCAGGTCCCAGGCCAGCTCCATCGCTTCAAGAATGCGCGGGCCGCGGTTGATGACATCGCCGCAGAGCACCAACCGATCGGCAGCAGGCAGCTGCTCGATCAGCTGCTGCAACGAGTGCGCGCAACCATGCACATCGCCGATGACCCAGTGGCGCTGGGTTGGGCTCGCGGACGTCATCAGGCGTGTGCGTTGGTGCCAGTCTGCCTGCTGATCGCCGCAGTTGTCAGCCCCCCCGGCACAAGTCAACTGGACGACACGACGCTGTGATGCCGACTACGGTCGGTGGCGCCTGCGATCGAGCCGATGGGCGACACCGCATCCTCTGAGCTGCGCCAGCTGCCTGTGGGGCAGAAGATCAAGCTGCTGGTCAAAGCCCTCGACGGCGCCCAACGCACCAATGAGGCGCTGGCACAGTGCAGCGATGGCGAAGCCATGCTCGATGTGCTGCTGGAGGCTTCAGCAAAACTCGGGCTGGGCCTCAGCCGCCGCGAGCTGGCCGACACGCCACCGATTCGCGACTGGGTCTGGTGGAAGAACAAACAGGCCCTGCTCACCATCGGCGACAACAAACCCCGCTACCAGCAGGACGGCGGCCAGGGCCGCAGCTGAGTCAGCTCAGCTCGGCCAGGGCGTCGGGAATGGTCGTTGACGGTGCCTCAAAGCTGCCGGTTGAGACAAATTCGAGCCGCAGCTTCAAAAAGGTGATGAATTTTTCATCGGTCGAGACCACCGCGGCAGCAGGCCTTGGCACAGCGGCCAGCTGCGCCGCCAGCTCGGGGGCCTCCAGAAAAGCCGGCCGCCGCAACAGCCAGAAATCAATGGTTTTGCCCTGCTCGCCGTAGTTGCGCACGCGCTCGCGCAGCACTTCGTCAAGCGGCTCCTCCTCGGTGAGGAACGCCTCGCTGGCGGCAACAAAGTGGTAGGTGCTCATGGGATGAGGTCGCCGAACAGGGGGTCGCGGCGGGGATTCTGAATCAGGGCCTTCATCTCCCGCACGGCCTGCTGCAATCCCACCGCCAGGGCCCGGGCCACGATCGTGTGGCCGATGTTGAGCTCCTCGATGCCTTCGATCGCTGCAACAGGCTCAACGTTCTGATAGGTGAGTCCATGGCCGGCGTTGACGCGCAGGCCATGGCTGCGGGCCAGGAAGGTGCCCTCGCACAGGCGGGCCAGCTCCCGGGGCTGCGCCTGCCAATCAGCCTCGGCATAGGTGCCGGTGTGCAGTTCCACCCAGCGCGCGCCGGTGGCGGCGCAGGCCTCGAGCTGGGGGCCATCGGCATCCACGAACAGACTGACGCCAATGCCGGCGCCCTGCAGGCGGCTGACCATGGCTTGCAGGGCCTGCCGCTGGCTTGCCACATCCAGCCCGCCCTCGGTGGTGACCTCTTGGCGCTTCTCGGGCACCAAGGTGACCATGTCAGGGCGAATGCGCAGGGCGATGGCCTCCATCTCAGCGGTGGCAGCCATCTCCAGATTGAGCCGGCTGCGCACGGTCTGGCGCAGCAGCTCCACGTCGCGGTCCTGAATGTGGCGGCGGTCTTCGCGCAGGTGCACGGTGATGCCATCGGCACCGCCCAGCTCGGCCAGCAGGGCATAACTCACCGGGTCTGGCTCCACCGTGCGTCGCGCCTGACGCACATTGGCGATGTGATCGATGTTGACGCCCAGGCTGGCCATGGCCTTCAAACCGTTGTGGCGATCCTATGGATGGCCCGCCGATGCAACGCGCGCATCAGCGCACGTTTTAGGTTGCGTTTTCAACTGGCTCCGCGCGGTTGTTTGGCGCAGCATCCGGCCCCATGACGCGCGAGCAGCAACTGTGCAACGGCATCAGCCCGTGGCTCTCGCCGCTGGCCATGGTGGTCACCCAAGATCTGGCCTTGCGGACGTTCTTTCGCAGCGTGAGCGTGCTCGGTGGCCAGCATCTGCCAAGCGGTGGGCCGCTGCTGCTGGCTCCCACCCACCGCAGCCGCTGGGATTCGCTGCTGCTGCCCCATGCCGCGGGCCGGCGGGTGAGCGGGCGCGACTGCCGCTTCATGGTGACCATTGATGAAATGCACGGCCTGCAGGGCTGGCTGCTGCGGCGTCTCGGTTGTTTCGCGGTCAACCAGAGCCGGCCTTCGCTGTTGAGCCTGCGTTATGCCGTCGAACTGCTGCAGCAGGGTCAGCAGCTGGTGGTCTTTCCGGAAGGTCGCATCAAGCGCGACGAGGAGACTCCGATTCGGCTGCATCAGGGACTCGCGCGCCTGGCCCTGCTGGCGCGCAGCCAGGGCATGGACGTGCCGATCGTGCCGATTGGTCTGGCCTATCAGCACAGACCGGCGCGCTGGCGCGATCGCGCGGCGCTGTGTTTTGGCGAAGCCCTGCGCATCGATGGGCGCGGCCGCGACGCCGCCGGGGCCTTCAACCAGGGCCTTGCCCTGGCCATGGAGCAGTGCGAGCGGCGCGCCTGCGCGGCTATCGATGCACGTCCTGCACTCCGTGCTGAAGCTGCCGGGTACCCGTAGAGTCAGCCCCAATTGACTCGCTCCAGTGCTTCGCCAATCCGCTCAACGCGCCGTCGCGCTGGCCGCTCTGCTCGGCCTTGCTGCTGGACCCGCTGCGGTTCTCGCTCCCGGCGCATGGGCCCAGGGCGAACCAACCAAGGCGCTTGAGGCTTCAGGCAGCCCGTTCAACCTGAGTGCCGTCAACACCCTGTTGAGCCGTGGTGATGCCGCCGCCGCCAGCGGCAACCTGAGCGAAGCTCGCCGCCTGTATGACCAGGCCCGCGATGCCACCAGGCGCCTGCTTGGTTTCTATCGCGACCTGAGCGGTTCATTCCGCGGCCTGGATGCCCGCATCCCCCGCGAGATGGACGGCAAAGGCCGTGAAGCACTCGAGACCATGGCCAAAGCCAACCTGCGCCTGGCCGCCGTGTTTCGCCGTCAGAACCAGCCTGAGGTCGCCGTTCCGCTGTTGGTTGAGGTGGTCAAGGTGATGACCCCCGCCAACGAGGACGGCCGCAAGGCCTACCAGCAGCTGGTGGAACTGGGCTTTGCCGCCACCCCTTACAACGCGCCTGGCCCCAGCAGCGGCAGCTGAAACCGCCCGGCTGGATCCGGCAGTCCTTACATTCCCCTCAGTTCAACCCCTCGGCATGGTTCAACCAGAGCAGGTCAGACAGGCGATCGTGAACGCCCTGCCCGACGCCAGTGTTGATGTCGAAGACCTCACCGGCGGGGGAGATCACCTGCAGGTCAAGGTTGTCTCAGCGGCCTTCAGCGGCCACAGCCGTGTGCAGCAGCACCAGATGGTCTACCGCGCCCTCAAGCAGGAGCTGGCCAGCGAAGCCATTCATGCCCTGGCGCTGCAGACCAACACCCCCGCCTGAACCAACACCCCACAACCGACCATGGACGCCCAGCTCAAGCAACGCATCGAAGGCCTGATCGCCAGCAGCCCGATCTTCGTGTTCATGAAGGGCAGCAAGCTGATGCCGCAATGCGGCTTCTCCAACAACGTGGTGCAAATCATGCACGCGTTGGGCGTGCCGTTTGAGACCTTTGACGTGCTCTCCGATATGGAGATCCGTCAGGGGATCAAGGACTTCTCGGATTGGCCGACGATTCCGCAGGTTTACCTCAACGGCGAATTTCTCGGCGGCAGCGACATCCTCATCGAGATGTACAACTCAGGCGAGCTGCGCGAGAAGCTCGCCATCGCCCTGGCCAGCTGAGCCTCAGTTGCGGCCGGTCTCAAAGAGGGTTCTGGGGTCTCGGTCAGGGCCGACGAAGCTCGAGGGATCGAGGATCCAGCGATCGATCAGCTCCTCAAGCCGGCGCTGGGACAGCGGATCGAGCACCGCTGTGCGCCGCAGCGCATGCAGATAGCCATCGGCGTACAGCCGCAGCTCAGCAGGGCTGTGGTACCGATGCGCCAGTTCCTGACAGGCGTCACACAGCGACTGGAAGTGGCGGATCGCGTCTGGATGCTGAAGGGCGGTCATGCCAGGGATCATTCCCTCGAACCATTGTGGTGGATCGAGGGGTGGTTGTGGAGCCTCAGGCCCGCCGAGGGTGCCAGATCGAAAGGCATCGCCTGATACGAGAAGAAACGGGTTTCGCCCGTATAAATTGGGCTCACGTCTGGAACCCTGCGGTTCATCCCCATGGATCTGCCGCCAGCCAGCCCCCAACCCTCCAGCCAACCCAAACGGGTGCTGGTGGTCGATCCCCATGCCACCCTGCGCACCGTGCTGGCTCAGCGCCTGCGCCAGGACGGTCACCTTGCGGCAGCGGTGGGCAGCGCCCGCGAAGCGATCGAGATCTGCCAGGAGCAGTCGCCCGACCTGCTGGTCGCCGCCGAGTTGCTCGAAGAAACCTCGGCGCTGCGCTTGGCGGCCCAGTTGCGCACGCCGGTCATGGTGCTGACGGCCCGCTCAGGATCCGAGCCTGTGGTGACCCTGCTCGATGCCGGGGCCGACGATGTTCTGCGCAAGCCCTTTGGCCTCGAAGAACTGGCCGCCCGCTGCCGCACCCTGCTGCGGCGCAGCGGCACCGGCTTGCAGGAGCGCGTCTGTGTCGGGCCGCTCGAGGTGCACGTGCTGCTGCGGCAGGTCACGCTGCGCGAGCAGCCGGTCGAGCTCAGCCCGCGTGAATTTGCCTTGCTGTGCGCGCTGCTGATGCCACCGGGGGTGGTGCGCAGCCGTCAGGAGTTGCTGCGCATGGCCTGGCCCCCCTTCAGTGGCGG
>Ga0194134_10002104_pt1 | contig 24492 bp, 22 predicted proteins | sample TA2KigOff0mmetaG_FD_148602 | JGI IMG/M metagenome (GOLD analysis project Ga0194134, IMG submission 148602) | Freshwater microbial communities from Lake Tanganyika, Tanzania - TA2015056 Kigoma Offshore 0m | ecosystem: Environmental > Aquatic > Freshwater > Lake | place: Tanzania: Lake Tanganyika... | reverse complement strand
TCTTTTGTGTCGATGGCTTTTACTTCCCAAGGTTTAGTATCGTAAGACGGAAGTATTTTAGATGGCATAATTCCATTTACAATCATACGTTTAGCTAGCATCGGAATGTCAAAGTTTTTAAGATTATGACCACAAAGATAAAAATCCAATTTATGACAACGGTCCAAAAGGTTTCTTACTTCCAAAAGAAGTATTCCTTCATTGTCATTTTTAAACGTTTGTTTTTTAACTTCACCATTTTCTAAAACAAATGCCATAGAAACACAAACAATTTTTGCAAACTCAGGAACAAGTGCTGACCTTTTTGTAAAAATTGCATCCAATGAAAGTTCCGAGTCTTCGGGAAATCTTTTTTGAAACCAATCTATATACTTTATAAATTGTTCTGCAACTTTCGGGTTGCTTGTTTTACACGTTTCGTAGTCTTTACACCCACCAACCGTTTCAATATCTAAAAATAAAATTTTTGTTATTGGTATATTAATCATTTTTTATTTAATTAAGGATTTGTATAATTCTGCTCTATTTTTGGTAACAATATTAAGGTCGTATGTGTCTTTAACCGTTTCATATAACCTTTGACCTAAGTCATATGCAAAGTTAGGATTATCAATTAACTTTTTCATATATTTTGCCCAATCACTATGATTTCGTGATTCATCAACTAAAAGTGCATTTCCATTAGTAAATTGACCATTTTTTAATGAATGTTTTAAATCAATTGTATAAGGACCTATATTTGACGCAATAATTGCTTTTTTATAGAATCCTGCTTCAATTACTTTTAATTGTGATTTAACTCTGTTAAAAATATGATTTTTAATCGGAGATAGTGATACGTCAAAAAGTCTATAATTTGATGCATAAGATGTTACAGGTTTTGTCCATACACGATTGTAAAATGGTTCTTGCTCCAACGTGTAATTAACATCTTCAAACTTTTTTAAATACTCCAAATGTTGTGGTGAAACCATTTTATAATTGTCTGTGAATATTTCTTCATAACGAGCCCAAACGGTTTCTTCAGGTTTGATTGGTCTTTGTTTTTGTTCTCCTGTTTGTTTGTTAATTTCAGTAACAGTTCCTCTAGTGTCAAATCCACATAAATATAAAGAATATTTATCTTTTGAGTGTTTAAGTTTATTTACAACACCATATAATAACTTTAAATCATGTAAGTGTGAAGAACCACCTAACCAACCAAAACGAAGTTTTTCTGATGGTTGTGTTTCGTAATTAAACTGAGGTTCTTTTGGGTTAATTGCATTTGGTAAAACGTGAACATTTTTATTTATTTTAGAAATTTCATCAGCAAATAAAGAAGTTGTTGTTGTAATATGTGATGCAACTTTCAGGTTTGCAACTATTTTTTGATTCAATTTATTTTGAACAACCAACTCATGAACGGGGTGTTCTTTAGTTGGTAACCAATAATCATCTAAGTCCATTATTGTAATAATACCAATTGAATTTAATTTTTGAATTAAATCAACCGCCATATCAAAATCTTGACCTATAGACCTATGAAAATGAACAATATCGTATTGTTTCCAATAGTTATAGTCATTAATTTTGGGGTCGTAATCAATATCTACGTGAAACTCATCTGCGTGATTATTTTGAAGGCAAACGTGGGGGTCTACTGAGCGAAATTTTCCAACTCCAGTACGGTCGCTAGGGGTGACTAAAACCTTAATTTTTTTTGACATACTTTTTTATAATTTTATTTATTAATTTTGGGTTTTTGTTGTATTCCGTTTCCCAAATCACTTCTAAATTATAACCATTACTTTTTATTAAATCAATTTTCTTTTTGTCATAATTCCAAATTTCTTCTGCGGACATTTTTTTTAACTCATGATAATAGTCAAAATTATACTTATTGGGGTTACAATGCCAATAGTCGCCATTATATTCTATAATTAAGTTTAATTCGGGAATAAAAATATCACAAATATATGGTCTTAAAACTTTACTATGTTTTGTATTAGTGAATTGTTTTTTTATTTTTTCAAATATTTCTATTTCACTTTTCGACCTAGTATTAAAATTTATAGGATTAATTTCTATTCTTTTCAATAATATTTCTTTTAATTTTTCTCTGTTTTCTAATTTTGCCATAGAATTGTTTGCCCCCATTCCCTTACCCTTTCTACTTTTAGAAATTTCTTTTTTTGTTTTTTTTGTGTGTTTTTTTCGATAAAAAGGGTTTCCTGTCCCAATCTGAGATTCAAGTGAACATTTTTTACATTCAATATTTTTTTCAATTTTATTATAATGATTTCTACATGCAATTGTTTTATTTTTCGATTTAGTTAAAACAGTTTTTTTACAAGTGGGACAAACTCTTTCAACCACATAAAAATCATCTTTTTCAATTATATTTAGACTAGCACACCTATTTCGTTTTCTTGTTACGTTGTGTCTTTTTAGAATTTTTAAAATGGTTGGTTTAGAAACATTAAACTCTGATGACAAAACCAATGAGCTTTTTCCACTAAGATATTTTTCTAAAATTTTATTTTCATCTAAATGTATTTTATTTCCCATACTTTTTTTCATTTAGATTTATTTTTCCTTTTAGAAAATCATAAATAGTCCTGTACTATCAAATGGTAAATTATTACAATAAAAAAATCCACCCTTTTGAGGTGGATTGTCTATTTTAGATATTTTATATTATTTAAGTCTTTGAATTTTTGTAACTTTACCCATAAAAATGTGTTTTCCAACTTTGAATTGTAGTACTTCATTCGCATTTTCTATTGATTCACTTATTATTCCTGCGTCTTGTAATTCTTCTCTTATAACTTCACGAATCATTTCTTTTAATTCTTTGATATCAAATGGCGTGTGAATTGATTGTTGATTAGTTGGTTTTGGTTGTGTTTTATTATTTTCTTGAAGAACATTAGGTTTTTCCATTTTCATAAGTCTTTGCGCCCCCTCAATAATATCTTCTGATATTATGGAACTACCCATCGAGCTTGATTGAACTATTGGTTGTTCAATCATCAATTTTTTTATTTCATCAGGTAACTTAGAATTTAAAATTTTTGATTGTTCAATTGGTTGTGTTGGGTCGAAATTTGACCTTGTCGGTTGTTGTTGCTGTGGTAAAAATTCTTGTGGAAAATTGTATGATGCTTGTGGAGCTTGAAAACTCTCAACCATTGGTGACGAATTCGAAGATTGTGGTAACTCACCTCTTTTTATTGTACTTTGCCTATCCATAATTTTTTTGGATACCGCTAATTTTTGCATTAACTCTTCTGCTGTTGACATGTTATATCTTTTTATTCTTCATCGAATTTAGCATTCACTAAAACTCTAATCATTGATTTATCTCCTGTTGGATTGTAATTTGGTCTCACAGTATTAAATTTATCAAGAGTTGGTTTGTATGTAAAGATTTTATCTACCCTAAATAACCTCCAACCTGGCAAAAAATTACCTTTGTTTTTTGCACTATAAGAGGCTCCTTCCACTTCCCAAGCTCTTAATACCATATTGTCTTTTTTTGAAAATCCTAAACAAACAGGTTCTATTGTTCTATAACCTTTACCTCCGTTGTCATTACCATCATAGTAAATTGTAACAAGGTTCTTTTTTTTTATGGAACTTGTCATATCAGAAATTGCTGCAATTTCTGTAATCAACTCACTAAGATTGTTAACTAGTTTCACGTTACGGTATAATATGGGTTTTGTGGTGAAAATTTATTGGTTTTCAAATCTTCTTTTCTTTCGAATCGGTCTGTAATTGTGCCCGCATTTTGATTGTATACATCTAAGTCTCCCCCCGTTCCTCTTCCTTTACCGTCACCATCCGCCAAGGCGGCCGGATTAACTGCCGAGTATGGGTTAACTTCCTTAAAGTCGTTTCTTGCAAACATTTTTCTTCTTTGTTCTTCTGCAATCTTAGACAACGGATTGTCGGGTTGCGAAAAATCTAATTTATCTGATTGAACTGCCATTATAATATTTTTTTAATTAAATAGTTTATTTTTTTAACTTCTTCTTTTATTGATGTGTCGAACTTATTAATTGATTTTTCATGTCTTTTACTTGGCGAAATATTTACACCATTTTTTTCGTGAGTATCTAAAAACTGATTTTGCATCCCTGTATCACTTTTAATTTTTTTTCCACCTTCCACATTATTTCTCCAAGTATTTAAAACCTCATCACACCAATTTTTCATTCTATCACCACCATTTAAAATGAAAGGTGCATCTTTTTTATCACCACTATAGTTGTCAAACCAACTTTTTATTCTTTTTATTTGTTGATATGTTGCAACTTTTGAACCCCTTAATTCTTTGTTTCTTTTATACCCTTCAGTATTTTCATCAGCGCTAGATGAACTAAAACACTGTTCTAAATGTTTCAACAAAGTATCGGGTAAAACGGCCTTTCTATCGTATAATGAACTATTCATTTTTTAACATGTAAATTAATTCTTGTATAGAAATGTTATTGTCGTTTGCCATCTTTTTAATAGCTCTAACATTTTTTTTAATTAAATCTCCGATAATACTGTCATCTGTTTTTTTGTCTTTGTTGAACAACATGTCTTCATATATTTCATCGGTTTCAAGTTCTTTTAATATTTCTCTATCAATAAATCCTTTTTTCTTTTTAATTGTAGGTGGGGTTTTTTTGTCCAAACCTTTTTTCTTTCCTTGGTCCAGTGTTCTCATTTTAGCATTTTGAGGTTTCAATTTAAGTTCTTTTTTATAAAACTTTTCCGTTTCTTCTGCATCCATAAATTTAGTATCTTCGAAACCGAACGCTTTAGACATATCAATTTCTTTAACATAACCCTCACCATAATATCCGTACCAACCTCTTAACAACGGGTCTCTTGGATTTTTACTCATAGAGACAATTTTGTCTGTAGTTGTTGGGTTGTTTTTTGTTGCGGTACTTGCTGGATTTAATATTGGAATTGAAGAAGTTTCCCAAGTTCCGTCATAATCAACAAGTTCGGTAACCTCACCTTCGGTATTTTTTGTTTTTTTCAAAAATATTTCATGACTCTTACATGGCATGTAAATTTTCTTTCCTTTTTCTGTATGTTGGTGTGAGCCAGTACATTTAAGTGTTTTTGCAACCCTTTCAGCTCTATCTTTTGTAGAATACTTATACGTTTTCATTTAATACTTTTTATATAAATATCTTCGTTTAAAGTATTTATAAATAAAAATGCCAAGTCAAAGTATTAATTCATATTTTAATCCGAAATATTCTCAGAAATTAAATTTTGGGAATTATTTTGATTTTACTCTTATAGGTGATGAAAAAGACTATGATGAGGAGGTTGTTTTTTCAGATGATTTGATAGCAATTGATGATGGAGATAGGTTACCGATTATATATGATTTATCTAATCCTGACACCTGTCCTCAAGTAACTATGTTATTTAATAATTTTTATAGTAACGCAACCTTAGTTTCAAAAAATTATTACAACCCAAATAATGTAGATTTGAATTGTATTTCTGCGTTTACAGGCACCTGTGATGTTGGCCTTACAGCAACAGATAACGGACTATTTACCCTTTTAACTGGCCAAACATTGAATTATACTATGGGTATAAGAAACGACTTTAAATTTAACCCGTATTACTATGACAGAAGAATGAAAATGCATATGGTTACAGGTTACACTAACTCACCAAATATCGTATTCAATGGTAGACCAAAACAATCTATGTATAATATAGTTTCCGTAGTAGACAACATTGCAGGATATCACCAACAACTTTATGGTGGGTTTTATCAGGGGTTCTATAAATTATTTGGTTATGACTATGAAGTTTTCCCCGAAAGATTAAACAAAGGGTGGACGATGGAAACATTAATAAAACCTAGAAATGTGGAGCAGTATGGTATTAACACATCAACACAAGAATATTTAAACACAAAATACCCAAATAATGCTGGAACTTTTTTCTATTTCGGAACAAGAGCGGAAAATAAATACTATCACTATGCGGATGGTAGTCCTGAGTCCGATTCAGGGTATACTAGAGTAACTTCAGGATTTACAAGTTTAAGTAGTTGTACTTGTTACCAAACAGGATATACAAATGCAAATTGTGTAAAGTTATACCCTATGAGCTCAACAACTGCACATCATAACATAGGTTGTAATTGTGGTGCTTGCACTGAGCAAATCCCAAATCCACCTTTGGACCCAAAATTTGATGTATTATCAAATGCACTTTCAATCAGGTTTAGTGGTTGTCCGTTAAACCCAAGTTTATGTGTGAAATACATAAAAATTACAGGGGACTGTGTAACAACAGGCGTATGTGAAACTACTGGTGTGACTTTTCAAACTGGATACACAATTACTGAAGTTTGTACCCCACCAATTTATGACATTTGTGATTATGTGTGTGGGACTATAATTGAAGATAGGTGGGTTATGGTTACTGCGGTGTTTGAAAGATATACAACAATAGAAGAGTGTGATTTATTAAATCTTGGAGGTCTTGGTGATATTCGAAAAGTTACCTATCAATCAATTCTAAATGGAACTTCTTATAATTTGATAATGCCTCCTGAGACTCATTCTGGCGACACAAAAGAAAATAAAGTTTACAAAGTTGTATTTGACCATAAGTGGTTTGATGACACTTGGTATAGGTTAGGAAGATTAAAATTATATGTTAATGGTTATTTATTCACAGTTATTGAAAATTTTGAAGAAATAATACCTCGTGAATTAAACTGTGAAAAAGAAAAACAAATAGGGGTCCCTTTTAATATTTCTTGGGGTGGTGGTAGCCAAGGTCTTCACGACAATTTAATTTTTAAAGAGTGTGGAAATTGGTCTTATTCTGTTGGGAGTAGTGCAACTACTTTATCATACATTTCGTGTAATGGTGCGTCAGTAAGTCTAACAGGACTAACAAATCAATCAGGAACTATAAGTACACAACCTGGTACTACTCCAACTTTTAACATTTCTTCAAGTGCAAATACTTTAACTTTTAGTGGAAATAGCATCCCTTTAAATGGGCCTTACCAACAAGACCCCGAAGCATTTCCGAACCAAATATTATCCGCTTCAAGTTTTAATACATTGACCACTGATATTCTTGTAGAGCAAAATTTTGGTGGCTCTTTTATGGGTGGAATTTCACAATTTAGAATGTATACCCAACCGTTCGCTAGCCCGCAAGTCCAACATAACTTTAGAATTTTAAAAGACCAATTTAATTTATTTGACTATTGGTGTCCAAATTGTTTAAAAATACCTGCACCCGCACCTACTCCAACACCAACACCTACTCCAACACCTACTCCAACACCTACTCCAACACCTACTCCAACACCTACTCCAACACCTACTCCAACACCTACACCAGTTCCTTGTTTATCGACTCACCCATACTTATCTTCTATCATGATATTTAGTGTGAGTGGGGTAAACATAAATTATGATTATTCTTCTGCTTGTAGTAGTCTTGCTTGTTTACAGGCTAGTAGTTGTTCACCAACCGGTTCATATTCACCATCTTATATGGATACCGCAAATGTACAAGTTGGTACTGTGTTTTACGGAAATGTAACAACTTGTAATTATTACACATTTAGCGGTTGGTATATTGTACAAAACTCAGGAAGTTATGTGTTAATTAGTATATCTAATGGAATTGTGACAACTGTTTTAAGTAATTGTCCATAAAAAATATTTTTAAGTAGAAAATGGAATTTTTTATAAACCAAAACTCAACACTACCCATTCTAAAAATGGAACCCGTCATTGATGGGAAAAGTGACTCATATAAAAATATTATAGAAATATTAGACAATGCCATTATTAGATTTTCTATGAAAAACGAGGCAAATGGTGTTCAGAAAATTTTTATGAACCAAGCATATATTGTTCAAAAATTAAAAAACAATCCTGATTCTCCGTGGGAGTATTACCTTTATTATAAATGGAACTCTAACGATACTAAAATTAAAGGTCGTTTTATTGGTGAGTTTTCAATCGTTTTAGAAAATGGAGAATTGATTTCACCAATTAGGGAAAATCTTTATATCAATATTATTTGACAAGGGTAAATTTTACGCTTATAATTAAGACGAAGGTAAATGTTACACTTAAGTAACAGCTAATACACCAAACTTAAATATAAAATTATGGTTCCACAAGAAGATATTGAACGCTTTTTATTAGGCGAAGACGACGAAAAATATATCGTATCTTTAGAATACGATTACAAAACCTCAAAAATTTATAAAATAATCCAAGACCCAATCAAGGGTAAGTTGTTACGTCCTGACACATTCATTCCATTTGCGTGGGTTGGTGATTTAAAAGGTAAAAACTTTTATAAAAACGACAAACATGCTCAAAAAAGAGCGATGAGTGAAAATGGTATTATTATAGAAAAGTTAGACACTCACGGAGATGAACGTTTAGAAAACGGACTCAAATATATGGTTAAAACGACAAAGACATACTCAAACCTTGTTAACTTTTTTAAAGGTGGTGGTTTAGACCCTTGGGGTAGAGACAACACTGACTCCATACAAATACTTTCTCCAGTTGAGCAATATTTGGTTCAAAAAAACAAACGTCTATTTAAGGGATTTGAAGAATACGATGAAATACACAGGTTTGTATTCGATATCGAGACCACAGGTCTTGACCCCAAAACAAGTAAGATATTCTTGATTGGGATGAAAGACAATCGTGGGTTTTTAAAATTATTATCAGCACAAAACGAAGATGAAGAACGACAAATGATTGTTGATTTCTTTAAAACTATTGATGACTTAAAACCATCTTTAGTTGGTGGTTACAACTCAGCATTCTTTGACTTTCCTTTTATTTTGAAACGTGCTGAAATTCTAAAAGTTAATATTAAAAAAATCTGTAAAACTTTACACCCTGATTATACTCTAAAACAAAAAGACGGTATTCTAAAGTTAGCAAACGAAATGGAACCATATGTTCAAACTCAGATGTGGGGGTATAATATTGTGGATATTGCACACGCAGTTCGTAGAGCTCAAGCTATCAATTCAGATATTAAAAGTTGGTCCTTGAAGTATATTACAAAGTTTATTGAAGCAGAAAAACCTAATCGTGTTTACGTCGAAGGTGATAAGATTGGTAAAATATATTTTGATAATGAAGATTATTGGATGAACAAAGAAAACGGAGCATACAAAAAAGTTGGGTTTGATTCTAAAATAGATGAAATATGTAAAAGACGTGATGATGTTTATAAATTAGTAACAGGTTCAAAGATTATTGAGGACTACTTGGATGATGACCTTTATGAAACAATGGTTGTTGACGAACAATTCAATCAAGCAAACTTCTTATTATCTAAACTTGTTCCTACAACATACGAAAGACTTTCAACGATGGGAACTGCAACATTATGGAAAATGATTATGTTTGCATGGTCTTATAAACATAATTTAGCACTTCCAAAAAAGTTAGAAAAAAGAAAGTTTACAGGTGGTCTTTCTCGTTTGGTTCAAGTTGGGTTTTCAAAAAATGTATTAAAACTTGACTACTCTTCACTATACCCATCCATTCAATTGGTTCACGATGTGTTTCCTTCCTGTGATGTGACAGGTGCTATGAAAAGTATGTTGAAGTATTTTCGTGATACTCGTATTAAATACAAGAACTTGGCTAATGAATATAAAATAATTGACCCAAAGTTATCAATTTCATACGATAGAAAGCAGTTACCAATTAAAATCTTTATAAACGCATTCTTTGGTTCATTGTCGGCTCCACAAGTATTTCCTTGGGGTGATATTGATATGGGTGAACAGATTACATGTACGGGTAGACAATACTTACGTCAAATGATTATGTTCTTTATCAAACGAGGATATGTTACACTTGTAATGGATACGGATGGTGTAAACTTTGAAACACCACAAGACCGTAATGAATACAAATACATTGGTAAAGGTCTTAATGGGTTGGTTGAAGAAGGTAAAGAATATTTTGGAGCTGAAGCTGATGTGGCCGAATATAATGACTTATTTTTACGTGGTGAAATGGGTCTTGATATTGATGGGGTTTGGCCTTCAACAATCAACGTGGCTCGTAAAAATTACGCACTTCTTACAGACAAAGGAAAAGTGAAACTCACAGGTAATACAATTAAATCCAAAAAACTTCAAACATATGTTGCTGAATTTTTGGATAAAGGTCTTCAAATGTTATTAGATGGTCAGGGTAGTGAGTTTTTAGACTTCTATTATGAATATGTTGATAAACTATACAACAGGCAAATTCCATTGGCAAAGATTGCAAACAAAGCTCGTGTCAAACAATCCATCGAAGATTATAAAGTTCATATTACAAAAACCACAAAGGCAGGTAACATGATGTCAAGACAAGCTCACATGGAACTTTTAATTATAGAAAATAAAAATCCTGGTCTTGGAGATACTATCTATTATGTTAATAACGGGGAAAAGAAATCACATGGTGACGTTCAAAAGAAAAAAGATGAACTTGTTTTGAATTGTTATTTAATTAATGAACAAGACATTGAAAAAAATCCTGATTTACTTGGTGATTATAATGTTTCAAGATATATGGCGGCGTTCAACAAAAGAATTGAACCCTTACTTGTTGTATACAAACCTGAAATAAGAGAAGACATTTTAATTGAGGACCCTAAAGATAGACCAATATTTACAAAATCGCAAACAGAACTTGTAAGAGGTTATCCCATGAAAATTGCACACCAAGACACGTTAGAAGAAGTATTATCTTTATCTGATATGGAGTTGACCTTTTGGAAAAGTGTTGGTATTGACCCTTATTATATGTATATTGACAATACTTTAGACTTAGTAGACACAGAATGGGTTTCGAAAAACAAAAAAATGATGGATAAGTTTGTAAGTAAAAATGAAAAAGTAGACCAAGATGAATACTACGAGTTCGACGCTGAAGGAGATTTAATGGCTCTTAGTTTTGATTAAGAGTTTTTAAGTCCATCTGAAGAAAGAATATACCAAAATCTATTAACTTTTTTGAATTCAACGCAAGCCCCTTTTTCCATTTCAACTTCTTCAAACTGCTCATCAATTAATGCGTCTGCTTTAACTAAAACATTTGTCATAGCTTTAACAACTACGTGGTCTGTGTTTGACGAATTTAAAAAAAGTTCGCAACTATCAATACCTGTTATAACAATAACATACTCACCATTTGTTTCGTAAGTCGTGTTTGAAACAACTGCCGATTCTGATGTTTCTATTTTATTACCATTAATTATTCTGGTGGATGAAACTGACCTAAATACTGCCATAAAAAAATTATATAATATTATAAGGACTTGTAAATGGTCTAAATTTCAAGGCCTTATTTATATTTTCAGCCTGTGATGCTTTTTGTTCCAATTGTTTTTCAGGTCTTAATCTTTCAAGTCTTGTTTTCAATTCTTCCCATAACAGAGCTTTTTCATCTTTCGCTTCAGTGTTTAAACTTTGCCATTCTAACGTCAATTCAGAATCAGGAGTTTTTAAACTTCCACTATACTTACCTCTTACTTTCGCTAAAGTTTCTTTACAATAAGCGGTAAACCATCTTCTAACCCAAGTTTGTGCTGGTGAGTTTAGTTCGTCCCATCGCATTTCATCTATTGGAACATCTGATGGTAATCTAACAACATCGGGATTTTTAGCCAAACAATCATCTCTATCAAATGTGTCGTAGTACCAATACCACACACGATATTTTTGGTAATTAATATTTCCAAAATCAAACCTACCTCCAGGAACATTCATTAAATGTAGTGCCTTTTTACCTTCAGGAAGTGACGTGATTCTGTAAGTTAAATCACCTGTAATTATTCTTCTTTTCATTTGAATGTCGGACATTCTAAGTAAAATATCAAATGCTGGTGTAATAAAATAATTACCAGTTGTACCTAATTGTGAAAATCCGGCACCGCCACCAAGACCAATACCCCCAAAACCACCAAACCCACCCATAAATGGGTCAAAGTAAGCAGCATCTAATTCAGACCTAGAAAACCATAAAATTTCGTTTATTTCCCGACCTGCCGGTATTTCATATATTTGTTGGTTTTTAACTAAATCAATATAATCTTTTTTTAAAACCCAATCTCCACCGGCTTGTAATCCCACAATTTTAGAATACGCAAATGTAAATTGAGTTTCATAGTCTAAACTTCTTGTCGTAAATGCTCTTGTAAGTGATTGTTCATCTAAGTTAAGACCCGCCAAAGATGTCCATTGAGATTCAATTAACCAATCATTAACGTGTTGAGCATAATCTTGAATTGACAATTCTAATAATGAATCCATCATTTCATCTTCTAATTCAACACTACGAAGAGGTGCCCCTAAAAGATTTTTTATTCTTTTATAAAGTTTACTTCTATCAGGTTCAGTGATTATTACAGTAGTTGCCATAATATATTTTATATATAAATATTCTTTTAGTCGTTTAGTTTTGACTGCGTCGAATATAAATCATTTACAAACCCCCAATTAACTACCTTCCAAAAGTTTGAAACGTATTTATCTCTTTGGTTTTTATACTTTAAGTAATAAGCATGTTCCCAAACATCCAACCCCAAAAGAGGATATCCTCTAACTTCTTGATTGTCCATTAACGGGTTATCTTGATTTGCAGTAGTGACAATCTTCAATCTATTTGTCTTTGTCAATATTAACCAAACCCATCCTGAACCAAATCTTGATTTTGCCTCTTCTTCAAACTTTTCTTTGAATTTTTCAAAAGAACCAAAAGTTTTTTCGATTTTAGATTTTATTGGGTCTTCAAGATTTTGTTTTTTTGGTGAAAGCATTTTCCAAAATAAGGCATGATTAAACGCTCCGCCACCATTATTTCTAACTACCGTATTGAATTTTGATATATCTGAAACTATTTGTTCTAAATCTAAATCTTTACCTTTAACTTTTTCTAATTCCTTATTTAGCTTATCAACATAACCTTTGTAATGCTTATTGTAATGAGTATTCATAGTCTCACTATCAATAAAAACCTCTAAAGAGTTATATTCATAAGGTAATTTATCTATACTGATTTTTTTAATTTCATTAATTAAGGTGATTTTTTCAGATGAGTCAATTTCTAACATAGATTCAATCTCACTTATTTTTTTTGAAAATGATTTATAGATTGATTTTTCCATGTCCTTGTTATTTTTTTCAAATTTTTTAATTTCTTGTGATGATTGTGAACTGGCTTCATCTTCATTTTTTCCACCAATGTCCTTACCTTTTTTTCTTTTTAAAATAGTTCTTTGGTATTCGTGCGACCATTCGTGAGCTAATGTTCTCATTATGTCACGATTTAATCTATCTTTTACTAAAATTTTAAGTTTGTTTTTGTCTGTACGTGAACCTGTGGTCATAGTACCCGTTCTTTTTGATTGAAATGAAATATCAATATCATCCTCTAATGGATAATTCTTTTTAAGTTGTAAAATAAAATCGTTGATTAATTTCTTATCTTCTTTTGTTGGGTCTATTCCATCATATTTAATATTAACTTCCATACAATATAAATATCATCTCCTATTGGAAATCATATTTAACATTTCTTCAATTGTTGATGCGTCATCCATCATATCATCACCCATTACGGTTGATATGATTTTCTTTTTTCTACTAAGGATGTCGTATATAGCACCTTCAATTGTGTTTTCAAATAGTGGATAATAAACAGAAGTTGAATTTTTTTGACCTATTCTATGGGACCTGTCTTCGGCTTGTGAATGTTCTGCAGGTACAAATGATAAATCATTCATTATTACAGCTTCAGCTGAAGTTAAAGTAATACCAACACCAGCAGCCCTTAAGTTTCCAACAAATACATTTATTTTATCATTTGTTTGAAATTGGTCAACAGCATACTGACGTGTTGCGTTACTACAACTACCATCAAGATAAACTGATTGTTTTCCAAAATGTTGGTGTATTTCTTGTAGTGTGTCTGTAAAATTTGTGAATATGATAACTTTTTTTCCTTGTTCAATTATGTTTTCAGCCAACTCAATAGTATTTTTAATTTTTTCTTGGGCAATTACTTTTCTAACTTTCATTAGTTTTGAAAACTGAATTGTTAGGGATGAAGACTCTTCAGGTCTTGTATCATACCAATCAAAATATTCACCCATTAATTCTTCGTAATCTTTTGACTTTAGTCTTAAATAAACAGGAGTAATTATTTTTTCAGGTAAATCTAATACCTCTTCTTTAAGTCTTCTAAGAATATGGGTTTGTGTTCTTTCTCTTAACTCTTCTAAATTTGATGCCCCCGTTACGTTCCAAACTTTTCTTTTACCAACACTAAACTGAAAACCATTGCAATATCTTCTTGCGTATGCCATCCAATTTGCGGCAACAGGACTATCAACCAAATTTAGTAAGTTATAATAATTCATTGGTCTTGAGGTCATTGGGGTTCCTGATAATAACCAAACCCTTTCTAATTTACTAGCAATATCATTTGCAATTTTCGTTCTTTGTGCTTGTGGATTAGATATCATGTGAGCTTCGTCCATAATCACCAAGTCAAAGTTAATTTTCATAATCTCTGATTTTTCCTTGTTTTTGATGTCGTGGAAGTTTTTTAATATATCGTAATTAACAATTACAAAATCGTGTTCATTAGAAAACTTTTTACCTTCAGAAATATAAACACTTCTGTTTGAATAATTTTCTATTTCTCTTTGCCAATTTATTTTTAATGATGCGGGACAAACAATTAATATTTTTTTCGCACCTGTTTCAAGTGTGGCTATTATGGTAGAAGTTGTATTATGTGTAACAATACAATGTTCTGTCACATATAGTTTATCAGGAGAGTCAACTGAAATACAAACGCTATCCTCAAACCCAACCTTTTCGATGTTTTTAATAAATCTACCAGTTGGGTATTTTGTGGGTTCAACATACCTTTCGGATTTTCGTTTTAATCTAAATGGATTCATACCTTTTGGTAGTTTGATATTAACCCTATAAGATAATTGACCTTTCTTTTTTTCACCATTATGAGTGTATGTTGGAATACGAGTTTGAACTCTTGCAATACCACCTAACGTTTGAACCACCTCAACAACGTCATCACAAAGTTGTTTTGAAATGGTTGAAAATTCAGTTCCTAAAAACTTTCCACTACTATTAAACATGCAATGACCGTCAGTGTCCATTAATCCTTGTAGTATTGAAAGTCTGTTATCAACAGATGAATATTTGTATATTTCTGGGATAAACTTATTGTGGGAACGGGTGTGTTCAATACCCAAATCATATAAAGACAAATTAACATTAATATATCCATTTCTTTTATTACCCTGTGATTTGTTTTCTTTTAAATTCAGTGAAGTAAATAAATTATCATAATCGTCTTTATGAACTGAAAATCTGATATTTTTTTTGTTAAACGAACCATCACCTAAGGCAAGTCCTAACAAATATGGGTCAATTGGAAGATTTTCGTTACGTTCGAATTGAATTGGTTTTACAATAGGAATTTGCCATTTATTATTTCCGTTTGGTGATTTGAAGTAAGTTTCAATTTCATATTCCTTATCTTTATTATAACCAATACCTTTAACTTTAATTTTACCCCCCTCAAACATTTGTTTTGTTGACAGAACTAAAGATTTTTTTCGTCTTTCGTTTTTTGTATTTTTACCATAATTGGGTGATGAAACTGACCACAAATGTTCGTCACCTGCCAAAATAGAAAATCCATCATTAAATGTAATTTTATATGTTTCCCTAACTCCCTGTGGAAATACACCAACTACATTATAGGGTTTACCATCACTACCAATAATTTTATCACCTACTTTTAAATCTCCAATTTTTTTTCTACCAAATGGGGTAAAAACCCTATTATTAATGGGTTCAAATTTACCCAAACCCATATCGTCTGCCAAAATAAACTTTTTATTTCTAACTAATTTTTCAATAGCCTCTTTTTGATGAGCCATTGGAGCTCTGTGACTATACTTTTCATAATCAATTGAAACATTTTTTACTTCGTTGTCTTTTAATATTGCTGATTTTGGCATCCAAAAGTCGTGTAAAGTTTCGCCACTGAAAATTTTGCCCCATATATGATAAGATTTATCTTTTTCAACTAATAACTTTTCAACATATATTTCACTAGGTTCTTTTGTATACATTTTGTCTTCCATCAGTTTTTTTCCAAAATATGTGTCTAATTTGACCCATTTTTTTGCAACCTTAGGGTTTGTATTCTTATAGTTTATAATGTATTCTGCTTGTGCTCTCGTCGGGGTGAATGTTTTGCTATTATCTTTTTTATGTTTTAAATTTAGGATATAGTTATTTGACCCTTGATATTCATCTAATAAAAAAAGGGCTTTTGACTCTGGTGTTTTAGACACAAAATCTTCATTCATATAATATAATATAAGTAATAATAAAGAAAAAATCAATTAAACTATTTATAAGTATGACACAACCAAAAGTTCCAATTACAAGATTAAATAAGTTTTTTGCTGAAGATGATTTTAATTTAGACATTAAAATGGGTAGGGAGTGGTTAGAGGGTGATATGAATTTCACTTTAGTATTGTATAAAATTGACAGACAAAAAACAAACAACGATGACGTTTATGGAGAAGCGTTAAAAGGAGGTATTCAATTTTTACCACCAATTGAGTTTAAAGGTCTTGTTAAAATCGAAGCACCTTCAAATTCAGATTATGGTTCAACAAAATTAGAACAACTTGAACCAGGAAATTTAACGGTTAGTGTTTATCAAGACTACTTAGATGACTTGGAAATTGATATTGAGTTTGGTGACTACATTGGTTACTATGAAACCGAAACAAGAGTTAGATATTATAGTGTTGTCAATGATGGTAGAGTTTTTACCGACAACAAACACACGTATGGTGGTTACAAAAGATTTTATAGAACAATTCTTGCAACACCTGTTACAAATAATGAATTTGAAGGTATATAATTATGGCATTTCCTAAACAAATAAAAAAACATTTACCTCTAATTCCACAAAAATTTGGTGTGGAGAGAAGAGAAGAAATGCTTGATGATGTTACAAGACATGGAACATTTTTACCTAAAGGTGTTTTACATGCTGATTTAGATGGAGGATTTTTGAATTTTGTTAAAGAAAATTTACAACTGACTGTAGATGGTAAAACGGTCCCAACAATTGACAAAATCATAACCAATCAAAATTGGATGCAATTTACCCAAACTTGGAATTTTCAAGATTTGGACAAAAACATATCTTTACCTTTCATTGCCATAGTTAGGACCCCCGAAGTAAAGTTAGGTAAATTAGTCGGAGGTAAATATAATATTCCTGAAAAGTTAAGAATAAATTACTTTACAGTACCTACTTGGGATGGGCAAAGAAAAGGAGCTGACGTTTATAAAGTCCCACAACCAATCGCTGTAGATATTGTTTATAATGTCAAATTATTCTGTAATAGAATGAGAGAAAATAATGAATTTAATAAAATAGTATTACAAAAATTTGCATCAATCCAAGCACATACTCAAATTAATGGTCATTATATGCCAATTATTTTAGATGAAGTTAGCGATGAATCGGTAAAAGATTTAGAAAAAAGAAAGTATTATATAATAAATTATAAAATGACACTTCAAGGGTTTTTGTTAGACGAAAAAGATTTTCAAGTGTCTCCTGCAATATCAAGGTATTTAACAATGTTCGAAGTGGATACTAAAGTTAAAAGTAGAAGAGTTGAAATAGAGCCACCAAGACCCGATAATTTTGATTTAGATTTTACTTTTTTACCTGGAGTAACACAACTATCAGAAGTTTTTAGATATACAGCAGATTTAAAAGTTGTTGAATTAGAAAACCTAACTAATTGTTATAATTTTTCTTTTACCTCAAATACAACAAACACTTTATTTTTTACTCCGTGTGGTGGTGGACCCGCAACCGTGTCAGGTATTACTAATGGGACCTCACAATCCTACTGCGTTCAAGGAGGAACAACGCCTACTTTTTCTAACGCTACAGGGGTCACCACAAATTCAACAACTTCTTGTGGCGATGCTTTTTCTGTTTTTATAAATGGGTTATTTTTGGGGGACAATTTACAAACAATACAAGTAAATGATGGAGATACTGTTGTTGTAAAGGCTTTTAAAAAATTAGTGAATGAAACTGCTAAAATAAAAACGGTAGCGTACTTGGTTTAATTTTCACCATATATATCTTTTGTTATAGAACAAGTTTCTATAATTAGATTTTCTAAAAATTTGTAAATTTTTAATCCTTTATTTTCGCAATAGTCTTTTAATATTTTGTGAGTTTCTTCCGATATTTTTAAATTTTTAATTTTTTTTGTTTTCATGTTATTTTAGGTGATGGTAGAAATAAGGCAGAATTAAGTCTGCCTCACAAGATAAATATAATAATGTCAATAGTTTTTTTCATCGATTCAATATATTTATATATAAAACATAAAAAAATAAAACATTATTTAACATGGCATCTAGTAATAAGGTTTTCGTATCACCAGGAGTTTATACTTCAGAGAGAGATTTAACTTTTGTTGCACAAAGCGTTGGTGTAACAACTTTAGGTATTGTTGGGGAAACTCTACAAGGACCGGCATTTGAACCGATTTTCATTTCCAACTTTGATGAATTTCAAGTTTATTTTGGAGGAACAAGTCCTGAAAAATTTGTAAATACTCAAATTCCTAAATATGAAACAGCATATATTGCAAAAGCATATCTTAGTCAAGCAAATCAACTTTTTGTTACAAGAATTCTTGGTCTTTCAGGATACGATGCAGGCCCTTCTTGGTCTGTTGTAACAATTGCCAATCCAAATCCCGCAACAATTGCTGCAACAGGTAACACAACAGGCATCACATTAAATTTTACAGGAACAACTGGAGCTAGTACAAATATTACAATTACTTCGGTTCCCTCACAGTTAACATCTGATTTTTATAACACATATACTAATTTTAACGGTGGAACATCTACTTTAAACTCAGACTTTCAGGCGTTTATTTCAACAAACGTTAATAGGTTTAGTGTTAGTGCTTCTACATCTGCGACCACTGCAATTTATTGGGGGACTCTAAGTGCAACCACATTATCATATGTTTCTGGTTCATCAGTTAATACTGTAACCGCAACTTCTGAAACGTTCGGTGTAGATAATGTAAATTTGTCTTTAGCTAATCTATCGGCATCAACTAATGACACTTGGTATTATGCACTATTTGATTATAATAAAGTTCAAAGTGTTGGTTCATATTTTGGTTATGGTTTCGGTTCATCGATTGGTGCCATGTCATCTTTAGGTGGTGGTGTTTTCTCAGGTAGTTGTAACATAGGCATGACATTCTATTCAGGTTCTCCATATTCAGATTGGGACGATTTAGTTGTTGCAACTTTACGTTCAAGAGGTTTGACAACCTACTCATCAACACAACATGGGCCAAAATATTGGGTTACAGGAACAAGTGACGTTCAAATGGTTTGTACGGGTAATTATTCAGCAGTAACAAGTAATCCTTTTTCAACATTTGTTATTTCAGGAATTACGTATGATTCAGACACCTTCAGTTTTGAAACATCAATAAAGTCTACCAATAAAAACTACATGTCTAGTTTATTTGGAAAATCAAACTTTTCTAAAGATAGAAACGAAGTTCCACTATTTGTGGAAGAAATTTACCCAAGTTTATTAAATTCAGGCTACAACAATAGTAAAATCAGAGGATTATTTTGTTCCCTAATTTCTTTAGACAGTGCGGTTTCTTTAAATACCGATACAATCGGATTTTATTTGGAACAATATCAAACACCTAAAACCCCTTACTTAGTATCTGAGTTAAGAGGAAATTTAGTTTATAAATTATTTAAATTTGTTTTGATATCCGATGGTAACGCGGCAAATAGATTAATTAAACTTTCTATTGGCAACATATCTTTTACAAATAATACGTTTGATGTTTTTGTAAGGGACTTTTATGATACTGACCAAAATGTTAGAGTTATTGAAAGTTTTACAAACTGTTCTTTAGACCCAACTCAAAATAACTTCATTGCAAACAAAATTGGGACATCGAATGGTGAATACCAAGTGAAATCAAAATACATCATGATTGAAATGGCCGACGAGGCTCCAACTGACGCACTACCTTGTGGGTTTGAAGGTTATGATATGAGAAAATATGCAAACGCAACACCTCCTTATATTATTTACAAAACTAAATATTTAAAAGCGGGTGACCAAATAGATAATCCACCTTTTGGGGCAGGTAGTGGTGGTGATAATATCAGAATATCTGGTGGCGAAAATGTTAGAAGAGCTTACTTAGGTATTTCAAATATTACGGGAGTTGACTATGATTTCTTTGACTACAAAGGAAAACAATTACCAACAAATATTGCAACAGATACCACAGGTCCTGAGTGGGGTTACATTACAAAAGGATTCCATTTAGACAGTGGGGCCACAATTGTTACAGTATCTAGCGCATATGTAACATCTGGTCAGTCTGCGTTCGATGTTGGTACAGGTTCTTTTTCTAGTGAACCTCTTGACACGGATAATCCTTACTATAACCTCAGGACAAGAAAATATACCGTTTACGCTTACGGTGGGTTTGATGGTTGGGATATTTATCGTGAATATAGAACAAACGCCGATACTTTTGCTCTTGGTCAAACAGGATTTAAAAATGGTTCCGCAGCATCTGCAACTTACCCAACCGCAACTGGATGGGGCGCGTTCAAACAAATATCAGGACCTAATCAGGAAACTTGGGCAAACACCGATTATTACGCATACGAATGGGGACAATCAACTTTTGCTAACCCTGAAGCGACTAACATAAATGTATTTGTTACGCCGGGTATTGACTATGTCAATAATAGTAATTTGGTTGAGGATGCAATCAATATGATTGAAGAAGATAGGGCGGATTCAATTTATATTACAACAACTCCAGACTTTAACTTGTTTTTACCAACATACCAAAGTGTTGTTGAAGGTTTAATTTATCCACAAGAGGCGGTCGATAATTTAGAAAATACAGGTATTGATTCGAACTATACTGCAACTTACTACCCTTGGGTCCTTACTCGCGATAGTGTAAATAACACACAAATTTATTTACCACCAACTGCGGAAGTTACTAAAAACTTTGCACTAACTGACAACATTGCATTCCCATGGTTTGCGTCTGCAGGTTATACAAGAGGTCTTGTTAATTCGATTCAAGCAAGAAAGAAACTTACACAAGAGGATAGAGACACATTATACAAAGGTAGACTTAATCCAATTGCAACATATAATGATGTAGGAACCGTAATTTGGGGTAATAAAACTTTACAGATTAGAGAATCGGCTCTTGACAGAATTAACGTCCGTAGGTTACTATTACAAGCTCGCAAATTAATTTCGGCCGTAGCCGTTAGGTTGTTGTTTGAACAAAATGATGATAGAGTAAGACAAGATTTCTTAGATTCAGTGAACCCAATATTGGATTCAATCAGAAGAGATAGAGGTTTGATTGATTTTCGTGTGACGTTGTCTAACACTCCAGAAGATTTGGATTCAAACACTCTTACTGGTAAAATATTTTTGAAACCAACAAGGGCTCTTGAGTATATTGACATTGAATTTGTAATCACACCAACAGGAGCATCATTCGATAACGTATAATAAATATGGGTCTTACGTCCCACATATTTTAAAAATTGAAAAAATGAAGATTAAAAAGAAAATTATTAAAGAGTCTTTCGGTGTCAAACAACCTAATATTGAAACTTTTTCTATAAAAAAACAAAATATTATTATAACTGAGTCACAGTTAGAAAAACTTTTAGAAAAACTACAAAAGTAATGGATATAAAAGGATATGTCAGAAAATTTGTTCAAAATAAATTGAACGAAGGGTTTGATGACGTAGGAAGACCAGATTTAAAGTATTATGCTTTTGATTGGGATGATAATATATTATTTATGCCAACAACTATAATTGTAGCGGATGAAGATGATAATGAAGTTCAGATGTCTACTGAAGATTTTGCAGAACACAGAGAACAGATTGGTATGGAACCATTTACTTATCGTGGGAAAAATATAATAGGTTACGCATTAGGAGCACTTCGAAACTTCAGAGAACCTGGTAATAAAAAGTTCATTTTGGACTCCATGATGGCAAAAATAGGTCCTTCATGGAAAGATTTTGTGGAGTGTGTAAATGGGGGGTCAATATTTGCAATTATTACAGCAAGAGGTCATAGCCCTGAAACACTTAAAGAGGCTGTTTATAATCTTGTAATGAGTAATAAAAATGGAATTGACAGTAGAGAAGTTGCAAAAAATTTAAAAAAATATAGAGATATTGGAAACAAGGTAAGTAGTGATACAAATAGAAAAGCACTTTCACCTTCAGAATTAAATGAATATTTAGATATGTGTGTTTTTGAACCCGTTTCTTTTAATGGTGAAAATATTTCGAATCCTGAAATAGCTAAGTTTAATGCTCTTAAAAACTTTATATCTTATTGTAGAGATTTGTCAAAAGAGATATCTCAAGATATGGAAATAAGTGGGACACCGATGTTTAAAAATGATGTAAACGGAAATCCTATATGGGAACCACTAATTGGTTTTTCAGATGATGACTTGAGAAATATTGAAAAAATTAAAGAGTTATTATCAAATGAATATGAAGAATCACCAGTCAACTTATATTTAACTAAAGGAGGTAATAAAATTAAATACTGATAACTAGATATATAATATTTTAAAAAAAAATAAAAGTAAATAGAAAAAATAATATTTAGCATATTTATATAAAAAAATAAAAAAAAACTAAAAACAAAAGATATGGCTGATTTATTAATGCGAATGCCCTTTCAGTATGAACCTAAAATGACCAACAGGTTTATACTTACCTTTCCATCATCTCTAGGTATTAATTCTTGGTATGTGGAAAGTGTTGGTAAACCAAATATTAAAATAGAAAACAAAGACATCAAATTTTTGAACACCCAAACATACGTTGCAACAACTTTTGCTTGGCAATCTATTAGTGTTAAATTCCGTGACCCTATTGGACCTTCGGCGTCTCAAGCTGTTATGGAGTGGGTTAGATTACACGCAGAGTCCGTGACAGGTCGTATGGGTTATGCTGCTGGTTATAAAAAAGACGTAGATTTAGAAATGTTGGACCCAACAGGTGTGGCAGTTGAAAAATGGATTTTACAAAACTGTATGATAACGGATGCTAAATTTGGTGACGCGAAATATGATTCAGCAGATTTGGCAACCGTCGATTTAACTTTACAACCTGACAGATGTATTTTGGTTTATTAAAAAAAATAAAAAAATTTTAATTAAGAATCCCGTCGATTGATGGGATTTTTTATTTACTACTGTATTTTGTAAAGTATTTTTTTATTAAAAAAACTATGGAAGATAATGTAAAATATGGACAAGACAATTTTTCCTTACCACATGATGTAATTAAGTTACCATCTAAAGGAAGATTTTATAAACAAAAAAGAGAATCAATTAAAGTTGGTTACTTGACGGCACAAGATGAAAATACTCTTATGTCACCAAATAATGACAAAGAAGGTATTATTTATACTCTACTTAGACAAAAAATTTATGAACCAGGATTTAATATCAATGAAATGTTGGACTGTGATGTTCAAGCTGTATTAATTTTTCTAAGGAACTCGTCATTTGGACCACAATATAATTTTACAGTAACTGACCCTGCAACTTCAAGAACTTTTGAAACCACAGTAATGTTGGATTCTTTAGACTACATTGAGTCGGAAGAAACTCCTGATTCAGAAGGGTTGTTTACATTTGTATTACCAAAAAGTAACAAAGTTTGTAAATTTAGACTACTAACTATAGGAGACCAAAGAGAACTTGACAAATTAACAAGTCAATATCCAAAGGGAATGGTTGCACCGATTGCAACAAAAAGATTAGAAAAACAAATTGTAGAACTTGACAATATTAGAGACACACAAGAAATATCAAAGTTTATTACACAAATGCCAATATCAGATGCGAAGGACTTAAGAAAATTTGCAAATAAATGTGAACCAAAAATCGATTTACAAAAAGTAATTCAAACCCCGTCTGGAGAAAAAGTGACTATTGATGTCGCTTTTGGGGTGGAGTTTTTTCGCCCTTTCTTCTGAGTACCAAAAACACTTATTAGACGAAATTTATTACTTAGTGAAAGTTGTAGGATTCACTTACCACGACGTAACTCACATGCCAACTTACGAAAGAAAGTATTTTATTAATAAACTTATTGAAGATAATCAAAAAGACCAAAACTAATATTTATAAAATAAAAGAATATGTGGACGCAATATACAGACCCATTCCAAGGAACTGCTGGTGTCGGACCTGATTTTGCAAATGCTTCTGGGTTTGGTAG
>Ga0194134_10002101_pt1 | contig 24501 bp, 17 predicted proteins | sample TA2KigOff0mmetaG_FD_148602 | JGI IMG/M metagenome (GOLD analysis project Ga0194134, IMG submission 148602) | Freshwater microbial communities from Lake Tanganyika, Tanzania - TA2015056 Kigoma Offshore 0m | ecosystem: Environmental > Aquatic > Freshwater > Lake | place: Tanzania: Lake Tanganyika... | reverse complement strand
CTTGTGTGGTTCCACGAGCCGTTCCAATCGTTGAGGCAATGGCAGCCATGGTAATTTTGGATTTCTACCTTCGTAATAAGTCTGTACATTTATAAAAAGAATATGATTCAACGTCTTCAAACAGTTTACTACATTCTTTCAATGATTTGTCTGGGAGTTTTGCTTTCCGGAATGGAGTTGTTGCGCTTTGTGGCAAAGGATAGCTATTTTGGTTTCAATATTCACGGAATATCCCAACATTTCAACGACACAAAACTTGCCATGATTCAAACAAAGTCCCTTCCGCTTTATTTGACAGTAATCGGTTTGATTTTACTTCAGTTTATGGCAATCATGTCTTATAAAAACTTGAATCGTCAGTTTCAATTGGCTCGAACTATATTCTTCTTGTACGTACTGATTTTAATCGCATTTGTAATATTTGCTTCAATCGGTTATTCTCCTTCAAAAGGGATTGAAACAACAAGAGAATTAGGATTAGGTTTTATTTTTCTAGTTCTTGGATTTCCCTTTGCGTTCCTTGGTCAAGTTGCCATTAAAAGAGACAAAAAATTGCTTGATTCCTTAAATCGCTTGCGCTAGAATTCCTTATTTCTTACAAACTTTATGAATTACCTTTCCGTTGAAAATCTGACCAAATCTTTTGGTGACCGTTTATTATTTGCAGACCTTACTTTTGGCATAGACCAAGGACAAAAAGTGGCTATTGTTGCCAAAAACGGAAGTGGAAAAACTACCTTGCTTCGTTGTTTGATGGACTTGGAGCAAATTGATTCGGGAAGAGTGGTATATCGCAATGATATTCGCGTGGCCTTTATGGAGCAATCAGAAGACATGGATGAGTCACAAACGATTTTAGAATCCATATTTGACCATGATTTGCCTGAACTTAAGGCCTTAAAAAAATACAACGAGGCCTTGACTGAAAATAATCCAGACAAGTTGAACGAATGTTACGAGGAACTAACAGAACTTAACGCTTGGGATTACGAAGTGCGTGTAAATCAAATACTCTCAGTGCTAAAATTAACGGATTCAAAACGTTTAATCGGAACTTTATCCGGTGGACAAAAGAAGCGTGTTGCCTTAGCCAAAGCATTACTTTCTGATGCAGATTTCATGATCTTGGATGAACCGACCAATCACTTAGATTTAGACATGATTGAATGGTTGGAATCATATTTATCTGCTTCAAAATCTACTCTTTTAATGGTTACGCACGATCGTTATTTCTTAGAAGTCGTTTGCGATACTATTTTTGAATTAAGTGATGAAACGCTTTATCAATACAAAGGAAATTTCTCGTATTATTTGGAGAAAAAAGCAGAACGCGAGGAACAAATGCAAGCAACTATTGATAAGGCAAAAAATACGTTTCGAAAAGAATTGGAATGGATTCGAAGACAGCCGAAAGCGCGAACAACTAAATCAAAATCGAGAATAGATGCCTTTGACAATATCAAAAAAATGGCTCATCAACGAATTGACAAAGATGAAATTGATATTCCGATCAAAATGGAGCGTTTAGGAACAAAAATTGTTGAGCTTCACAACATTGGAAAAACATTCGGAGAACTAAAAATAGTTGCTGAAAACATTCGGAGAACTAAAAATAGTTGCTGACTTCTCCTACCATTTCAAACGCAAAGAACGATTGGGAATAGTTGGGGCAAACGGAAGTGGAAAAACTACATTTTTAAATATAATCCAAAAAAAAAGCTCGATAGACAAAGGAAAAGTAGTTGTGGGCGAAACAATCGTTTTTGGGTATTACAGTCAGGAACTCATTCAGGTAGATCCGGATAAGCGCGTAATCGAAGTTGTTAAAGACATTGCTGAATTCATTCCTCTCGAAAAAGGAAAACAACTCTCTGCTGGGCAATTACTTGAACGATTTTTATTTCCGAGAGATGTTCATTATCAATACGTTCACAAACTGAGTGGGGGAGAAAAACGCCGTTTGAAATTATTGACAGTTTTGATGAGTAATCCCAATTTCTTGATTCTCGATGAGCCAACAAATGACTTAGATATCTTTGTGATGAGTGTATTAGAAGAGTATTTACAACTTTTTGAAGGTTGTTTGATTGTGGTTTCCCATGACCGCTACTTTATGGATAAAATGGTAGATCATCTCTTCGTTTTTGAAGGTAATGGTGAAATCAAAGACATCATTGGCAATTATACAGATTATCGAAAAAATCAAAAACGAAACATGCTTGATTTGAAAAATACACCAGTTAAGGAGGCTGAAAAAATCAAAAACGAAACATGCTTGATTTGAAAAATACACCAGTTAAGGAGGCTACCTTAATAAAAGAGAGCAAAGCTGTTGATAAACCGATTGAAAAACGAAAATTGAGTTTTAAAGAAAAACAAGAATACGAGCAACTTCCCTATGAAATTGAACAATTAGAGGAGAAAAAAGAAAAACTGACGCTGGAATTATCAGATTCATCTAAAACCAACCAAGAAATCATGGAATTAGGGAATGAATTAGCACGCGTTGTTGGCGAATTAGAAGAAAAATCCAATCGTTGGTTTGAACTAGCAGAGTTTGTTTAATCCGGGATTTTTGGTAACTTGGAACCATCTTTGTACTGTAGGCTAAAATTAATACTAATGAGGATATTTATACCCATCTGTCTAGCTATCGTTCTCTTGAGTTGTATTTGCTCAAAAAAAATCAGCGATGCGAATAATGAAACCCCCGTTTATTCAAAAGCACCAAAGTACGCGACATTAGGTGACAATACACAAAATTCCTCGCCAACAACCATCTACGATGCAAAATTAAACGGTAATACTTTGGTATTATCAATTGGCTACACTGGCGGTTGTGCTACTCATACATTTGATTTAGTGGGAAATGAAATGATTTCTAAATCGCTTCCTCCAATCCGTTACATCAATTTGATTCATAATGCTAATGACGAAGCCTGCAAGCGGGCAATGTTCGATACATTATATTTTGACATCACCAATTTAGCTTACAAAAAAGAAGCAGGAAGCGTTATAAAATTGAACCTTGCCGGTTGGAAAGAACAATTAGTTTATACCTATCAATAATATAAAATAATGAAAATAGGTGTTTTATTATCCGGGTGTGGGGTCTATGATGGCGCCGAAATTCATGAGTCTATTTTAACTCTATTGGCAATCGAAGAAGCGGGGGCTGAAGCGGTCTGTTTGGCGGTGAATAAGAACCAGCATCACGTAATGAATCATTTGACTGGCGAAGAAATGCCAGAAAGTCGAAACATGATGGTGGAAGCTGCACGTATTGCCCGTGGAGCTGTTTATGATGTTTCAACGTATAATTTTTCACAAGTTGATGCTCTAGTAATTCCTGGGGGATTTGGAAGTGCTAAAAACTTTTCTAGCTGGGCATTTGACGGACCAAATGCAACGATTTTACCGGAGATGAAAAGCTTGATTCAACAATTCATTTCGAATAAAAAACCAATAGCAGCTTTGTGTGTGAGCCCGGTTGTTATCGCATTGGCAATGAGTGATTCAGGCCTTCATCCAACAATGACCTTAGGCTCTAATTTGGAAAAAACATCCTATGACATTCAGGCATTTTCAGCGGAAATGGAACAAACAGGAGTACAAACTGAAATGAAGACCATTCGCGAAATTTCGGTAGATGAGAAATTAAAAATCGTTTCTGCGCCCTGTTACATGATGGAAGCTTCTGTTTTGGAAATCAGAAATAACATATCGCAGGCCATTCGGGCATTAATCAAACTCGTTTAAATGGAGCAGCACCAACACGAAGATTGGTTACGAAAACGCAAAGAAAACAAAGCTTCTCGCTCGGTTGAAAGCATTTTTGAAGGAATTCAAAAACATGATCGTTTTGCTTTAAGCGCAGGAATAACATTGATTGAAAGTCAATTAGAAAGCGATAAACCTTTGGCGAATGAATTGATTCGAAAATGCCTTCCGTTATCTGGAAAATCGCGAAGAATTGGAATTACGGGTGTTCCAGGTGTTGGAAAAAGCACTTTTATTGAAGCATTTGGTAATGTTATACTAAACCAGGGGTATAAATTGGCGGTTTTAACCATTGATCCGTCCTCTGCAACAACAGGAGGTAGTATTTTAGGTGATAAAACTCGCATGCATACCCTTTCTCAAGAGCTCAATGCCTATATTCGACCATCGGCGGCTGGAAGCACACTAGGAGGAGTGGCGCGTGCTACTCGCGAAAGCATCTATTTGTGTGAAGCAGCGGGATTTGATGTAATTCTCATTGAAACGGTTGGTGTGGGTCAATCCGAAACGATGGTCCATTCCATGGTAGATTTTTTCGTGTTGCTTATGCTTGCCGGTGCAGGTGATGAGCTACAAGGAATCAAACGCGGAATTATGGAATTGGCAGATGCCTTGCTCATCACCAAAGCAGATGGCGGCAATGTGAAAATGGCTAAATTAGCTAAGGCCAGCTATGCAAATGCCCTACATTTATTTCCACCAAAAGAAAATGAGTGGATTCCACGCACTGAAATTTGTAGTTCGTTGACCCATTTTAATTTGGACGAAGTATGGAAGATTTCAGATGAATTTTTCCGACACAACATTTCAAATGGCTGGATCGAGCGATATCGAAGTAAACAAGACGTTAATTGGATGAAAGAAACACTGGATGAACTAGTATTATCTGGTTTTTACAGAAAACCAGGATTTGAAGATAATTTTAATCGGATCAAACAAGCTATTTCTACTCAAAAAATGAGTGCCTGCGAAGCGGCGGAGGAATTGTACAGTCTCTTTTCGAAATAATTCTCCGTTAAAACTCCTAGAATATTATTTTTTTAAAACCTCCAAAGCCTTTAAAAACTCATTATCTTCTGAATTATAAACTTTATAAAACCCAAGATCATCAAACAGCTGTTGTGCAATTTGAGCTTTCAAGAGGCGTAAAATTTGTTTTTTACTTTGAAAAACTGAATTTTTAACAACCGGTATTTTGTATTCTCTTTGGGCATATGACACAAATTGGGCAAGGAGCATGTCGTCCACATTGAATCGCACTATGAAATCGTCTACACTTTTCCACTGTCCTCGCTTATTTTCTACATAATCGAATGAAAATGCCTGAAAAACAGGGGAAACACGTAATGCTGTATAATACATATTGCTTCCCGTTGAATCGAAAGGAACAAATATATCTGGCATAATTCCACCCCCGCCATAAACAATCTTTCCCTTGGGTGTTTTAAATTTTAATGAATCTACAAAAATAGAACTGTCCGGTTTGTATAATTCTGCGTCGTTCTCTTCTCCACGATCCATGTAATATTGATCGTATTTTCCATTGTATGGGCGCTGAATACACCGTCCCGTCGGTGTATAATATCGGGCAATAGTCAAACGAATAACGCTTCCATCTCTCAATTTCGTGTCCTCTTGCACCAATCCTTTTCCAAAAGAGCGCCGACCAACTATGATTCCTCTATCATTGTCTTGAAGAGCCCCAGCTAATATCTCACTTGCCGAGGCAGAGCCAGCATTAATCAATACGACTAAAGGAATGTTTTCTAAATCACCAACCGAAGTTGCTTTGTATACTTTAGTTCCTATTTTCTTACCTATCGTCTTTAAAATTAATTTTCCGTCCTTTAAAAATTCATCTACAATTTCTGTGGCAGACCCCAAAACCCCACCCCCATTATTGCGTACATCAATAATTAGTTTTTTCATTCCCTTACTTGTTAATTCTGCTGCCGCTGCCCGAAACTCTTCAGCCGTAGTTACAGAAAACTGATCTATTTTAATATATCCTACATCGCCTAGTAAATAATATGAGGCAACAGATTCAATTGGAATAGTTCCGCGTATTATTTCAAAACTCATTTTTTTCTTCTGGCGAACAAGCTCAACCTTCACCCTCGTTCCCTCTTTTCCTTTAAGCATAGACATTACTTTGTCCGACTCTATTTTAACACTTGCCACATTTTTTCCATCAATTTTCAAAATTTTATCCCCTGCTTTAATACCTATTTTTTCAGATGGGGAGCCCTTGATTACATGGGTAATACAAACGGTATCACGAAGAACAAAATAACGCATGCCCACGCCGCCAAATTTTCCCTCAATAATTTCAGCGGCTCTCTGTTGCTCACTTGCTGGAATATAATTCGAATGGGGGTCTAATTTGTGAAGCATTTCTACAATACTCTCCTCAAACACTTTATCAGGATTGACATCATCAACATAATTGTTTTCAACTAAATTTAGAATGTCCTGTAGTTTTTGTAGGCGATTTCCATCGTATCCGCCAGATGTAAAAACCCTATTTCGCGTAACGTAATATCCAAGGGATAATCCAACACAAACCGCTATTGATAAAATAAAAGGAAGCCACCACCTATTCTTCTCCATTATCAGTAATTTCAATTTTTTCAACTAATACGCCGGCACTTTTTAAAAAATTAATGCCCTCATTATCCTTATATTCCTGTTGATATACAACTCGAATAATTCCAGACTGTATAACCAGTTTGCTGCATTCCTTGCAGGGCGAAAGAGTCAAATATAACGTTGCGCCCAAACAATTGTTCGTAGATTTGGCCACTTTTAAAATCGCATTTGCTTCTGCATGTAAAACATACCAATGTGTTTCACCAAGTTCGTTTTCGCAACAGTTATCAAAACCAGACGGAGTGCCATTATATCCATCAGATATGATCATTCCGTCTTTAACAATAATCGCTCCGACCTTTTTTCGTTTACAATGTGATAACGCCGCCCAAGAAGAGGCTAGTCGTAAATATGCTTTATCATATTTTAATTGTTTTTCGGGATTTAGGCCTACCATTTCTTAATCAGCTTTTAATAAATTTATATCCAACCCCACGAATTGAATGAAAAAATTTTGGCTTCCTTTGATCAGTTTCAAACAACTTTCTAAATCCTACTATAAAATTATCAACGGTTCTACTTGAAGGATACTGATCCTGGCCCCAAACAACATCTAAAATTTCATCTCTTGAAACTACTTCTCCTGATTTAGAGGCAAATAACCGTAATAAATCTATCTCTTTTTTTGTTAAAATAGACACAATAAAATTGTTTTCATCACACACTTCAAAAGTATTAAAATTAACTGTTTTGGTATTTATTTTTATCGTATTTTGTGGATTATTGATCTTTTGGGGTTTTAATAAAATTGAAACTTTGAGTAAGAGTTCTTCTAAATCAAACGGTTTTACCAAATAATCTGTACCGCCTCTTTTTAATCCTGTGATTCTATCGGCGGTCGTTCCTTTTGCAGAAAGGAACAGAATCGGTACATCACTGGTTTTTCTTATTGTTTCGCACAATTCAAGGCCGCTCACTTCGGGTAGCATAATATCTAATATAATTAAATCTGTTTTCTCGAGTTTAGATACGCTTACTAATGCCTCGTAACCATTAATAAAAGAAATAACAGAATGGCCTTCAAGCTCTAAATTAAATTTAATTAATTCGTTTAAGCTTGTTTCGTCTTCTATTAAAGCTATTATAGACATGGGATTGCTTTACACAAAATTACATTTTATCAATGAATTTCTACTAAGAATCTGTTTCTTTGTGGAGAAGAAACATAAAAATGCCAATAACTACCGATGAACTTAAAAAGTACTTAAAAAATTTAGGTTTTCAGAACTTAAACGAACTTCAACACCGAATGCTAACTTCCAAAAGTAAGAATCACATTTTGCTTTCACAAACTGGCTCCGGTAAAACAATTGGTTATTTAATGCCACTAATTGATTCTATTCAGTCAGAATCAAAAGATCTGCAAGCATTAATAATTGCACCAACGCGCGAATTAGCAACGCAAATTGAACACGTTTTTAAATCAGTAAAATGTGGCTTGAAAATTATCACTTGTTATGGTGGGCATTCGATTAAAATAGAAGAGAAAAGTTTAAATCAACAGACTCAAGTTGTCATTGGGACGCCTGGCCGACTTTGTGATCACATTGATCGTGGAAAATTAGACTTATCAAAAGTTAGATCATTAGTTATTGATGAATATGATAAATGTTTGGAGTTTGGTTTTTTTACTCAGCTTGCGTTTATAACTCATGAGTTAGGGCGCTTAGAAAAAACGACTTTAGTTTCGGCAACGGAACTAGCAGAAATACCTGATTTTTTTCCTGTTAAAAATTTTGAAACAATTCATTTTCTTACTTCTCAAAATGAGCCCAACTTTGTTAAGTGGAAAGTTACTGTTACTCCAGACTCCAAATTTGAAGGGTTATTAAACCTGTTAACTTCATTTCGCGGCGAGCAAGCTATCGTGTTTTGTAATTTTCGGGAAGTAACAGAGAAAATTGTTGGGTATTTGGATGAACATTTTTATCCTGCTGTTTTTTACCACGGAGGAATGGAACAAGACGATCGTGAAAGGTCGTTATTAAAATTTAGAAATGGAAGTGAACACACGTTAGTCTGTACAGATTTAGGTTCACGAGGACTAGATATTCCTGAAATTAAACACGTTGTTCATTTTCAATACCCACATTCTCAAGAAGCTTTTACCCACCGCAACGGACGAACAGCGCGTATTCAAAAACAAGGAAATATTTATTTACTGATGAATTCCGGAGAAACGGTGCCGGATTATATCGAAATTCCTGAAATAGAATTTAAATTAATGCGCGAGAAAATAACTCCTGTCTATCCTGAATGGATAACCATTTATTTTAGTGGAGGCAAAAAAAATAAAATTAATAAAATTGATCTCGTTGGTTTTTTATTTCAAAAAGGGAAAGCAAAAAAAGAAGATATTGGGTTGATCTCTGTTCTCGATTTTTCTTCGTTTGTAGCGATAAAACGAAAAAAATCGAAAGAAATTCTTAAAATCATTCAAGGAGAAAAAATAAAGGGGCAAAAGATAAAAATAGCCCTTGCTCGATAAATTAGTTATTACAAATTACAAACAATAGTGGTTTTTTATTTTTCTTGTCGTTAATAAAATCAATAGGTTGAGAAAAGGAATTATTAACGTTAAAATTAACAGGGTATTAATTCAATGTGAATAACTCCTTAAATGTTTTTGTAGGATTTTACGAGTTCTTGTATATACATGACTGAAAGTGAAAAATACTATACTTTTATCCCTTTTTTTTACACTTTTTATTCCCTTGTTTTCCACGTTTACATTATTAACAATTCTTCTTTTTTATAAACACGGTGTTTTATAAATAACATTCTGAAAAATGTTAAATAACTGTTTATTTGGTATTTATAAAATTATAAATTGTTTATAAAATTGTTTTTATATGTAAAACTCAATCTTTTTCCTTCAAGTTAAATTAGTTACCCACAAATAAACAACCTTAATAATTATAATAAAGAATAAATTATTTTAAATTTCTTTTTTATTCATTATTGCTTTAACAAAAGACTTCTATTTATGTTAAATTATTTTTTTTTGAGGATATGTACTAATTTAGTAGAATAGAAACGGCTTTTATACCATGGATGCTTTTCAAGATTTATTGAATCAAATTGATTCATTTATTCGAAAATACTATAAAAATCAATTAATTAAAGGTTTTTTTCTATTCACTAGTTTCTTTTTATTTTCCTTTCTCCTAACTTCTGTTTCTGAATATTTTGGTCATTTTAATCAAAGAATTAGAGCTTTATTCTTTTTTTCATTTTTACTAATAAATGGGATAATTTTAATGAATTATATAATAATTCCAATATTAAAACTAATTTCTTTTGGAAAAAGAATTAATCGCTATCAGGCTGCTGATATTATTGGTTCTTTCTTTCCTGAGGTTTCCGATCGATTAAAAAACACACTTCAACTCAAAGATTCATTGGATTCGAATGAGGGAAATATTGAATTATTGAGAGCTAGTGTTGCACAGCGATCTGAAACATTGAATGTAGTATCTTTCTCAAATGCCGTTAATTATCAGGAAAACAAAAAATACCTAAAGTATTTACTCCCTGTTTTTCTTTTATTTTCAGCTGTTTATTATTTCGCTCCGAATTGGGTATTGGAAGGAACTGAACGTGTGGTAAATTACACGGAAGAATATAAACCGAAAGCACCTTTTACCTTTCATCTACAAAACACCAATTTACAAATTGAGGAAGGTCAGGATTTTAAGGTTATTATTCGATTAAAAGGAAGTGAATTTCCTGAACAAGTTTATTTGATTTCCGAAAGTGGTAAGTTTTTAATGGAAAAAACGGCTAAAAATGAATTCACAGGTTGGTTGAAAAAAGTTAAAAACACAACTCAATTCCATGTTCAAGGAAATGAATTTATAAGTTCAAAATATACGTTACGTGTTATCGGAAAAGCAGTTATCGGAAAATTACAAGCTAGATTAATCTATCCAAAATATTTGGGTAAAAATCCAGAGTTGATTCAAAATTCTGGAGATCTCACTGTTCCAGAAGGAACTTCAATCGAATGGACAGTTCAAACAAAAAATACCGCGTTTGTTGATTTTATTTTTAATGGTAATTCCCAAAGAAATACTAAGAACCCATTTACTATTCAAAAAATCATTAAAGATAATTCCCAAGGAAAAATTGAATTTGCAAATACTGTTACTAAAAAAATTGAATCTACTTCTTTTCTTATTTCCGTAATTAAAGATGCTTCTCCATCTATTCAAGTAGATGAATTTACAGATTCTATTAAAGAAGGGGTGCGTTATTTTTCAGGTCAAATAGCTGATGATTACGGTCTTAATTCGTTAAATTTTGTTTACACAGTATACTCGGAAAATGTAAAACCACGGTCGAATACCTTAAATGTAAAACCGGTTAACGGAACACAATTAGCTTTTGATTTTGCAGTTGATTTTCGTCGTGAAAATGTTAAATTAAAAGATAGAATTGAATATTATTTTATTGTGGGTGATAATGATGGAATCAATGGGTCAAAATTTACAAAATCACAAACTTATATATACGAACTTCCCACGCTTGAGGAGCTCAATGATCAGCGAGAAATAGATCAAGCAGAGCTTCAAAAAGAAATGAACGATATAATTAATAAAACACAAGATTTTCAGAATAAAGTGGAAAAATTGAAAAAAGAAATAATGAACTCAAAGTCAACAGATTGGGAAAAACTCAATAAAGTGGAAGAATTAAAAAAAGAACAACAGAATCTCCAAGAATCTCTTGAAAAAATTAAAGAAGAAATGAATCAAAGCATGGAAGAAAAGAATCAACTTTCTGAAATGGATAAAGAATTAGTAGAAAAACAGGAAATGATTGAAAAGTTGTTAGAAGAGGTAATGGATGATGAATTAAAAAAGCTTTTAGACGATTTAATGAAGCTAATGGAGGAAAACAATAAACAGGAAATAAAGAAAGAACTAGATAAAATAGACCAATCAGCTGAAGATATGAAAAAACAGCTAGATAGAAGTCTTGAGATGCTTAAACGTCTTCAAGTGAACGAAAAGATTGATGATATAGAAAAAGAATTAAACGAGCTAGCTAAAAAACAAGAAGAATTAAAAAAAGATATTCAAGAAGATAAATTAACAGAAGAAGAGTCTGTAAAAAAACAAGAGGAGTTGAATAAAAAGTTTGACGACCTTAAAAAGGAATTGGAGGAACTCAAAAAATTAAATGAAAAACTGGATAAACCGATGAATTTGGGCGACACAGAGTCTTCTGAAGAAAAGATTTCTGATGATATGCAAGAATCAAAAGAAAATTTACAAGAGGGGAAAGATAAAAAAGCTGGTGAAAAACAAAAATCTGCTGCCGATGAGATGAAAAAATTGGCTGAACAGTTGGATAAGCAACAACAAGAAGCCAACAAACAACAACAGGAAGAAGACATAGATTTATTAAGAAACATACTCGAAAATCTCATTAAATTAAGTTTTAATCAAGAAGACGTAATGAATAAATTTACAAAAGTAACCGATACCGACCCAGCCTATAAGAAATATGGACGACAACAACGTAGAATAATAGATGATACTAAAATTGTAAAAGATAGTTTATTAGCTCTAGCAAAAAGACAACCTAAAATAGCAACTTTCATAGATCAAGAATTAAATTCTATCGAAATAAACCACGATTTAGCTATAGATGACATTGATGAGCACCGTAGAAGGGAGCTTAATAAACATCAGCAACTAGCTATGACGTCTTATAATAATCTTGCTTTATTATTAAACGAAAGTCTTCAATCGATGCAACAGCAAATGCAAAGTATGATGGAAGGGAGTGGGCAATGTAATAACCCAGGTAAAAAAGGAAGGCCAAAATCAGGTCAAAATATGTCATCTGAAGATATGAAGCAGATGTTGAAAAAACAGTTAGAACAAATGCAGAAAGGCCCTAATAAAGGAGGAAAAGAACCAGGAGAAAAAGAGGGATTAGAAGGAAAACCCGGAGAAAAACCCGGGCAAGGAGGCATGAATGGTATGGGGTCTAAAGAAATAGCTAAAATGGCGGCAGAACAAAATGCAATCAGACAAAGGCTTGAACAATTAAAAAAGGAATTAAATAAAGAAGGAAAAGGACAAGGAAACCAATTAAATCCTTTGATTAAAGAACTTGAAGAACAAGAAAAACAATTAATAAATAAAAAGTTTAATAATGAATTATTAAATAGACAGAAAGATATTATAACACGCTTATTAGAGAGCGAGAAAGCATTAATGAATCGCGGTTTTGAGGACAAAAGAGAGTCAAAATCAGGAAAAGACAAAAACTCTGGTAACAAAATAAATTTAGATGAGTATAACAAGGAAAAATTAAAACAAGTTGAAATATTACGTTCAGTTGACCCGATGTATAGGAAATACTATAAGGATAAAGCGAACCAATATTTTAATATAAAGTGAAATTTTGGTTTTACAAATATGAAAAAAGGATTTAAAATAATTGATTCATTGCAAATCACATCTAATTTTTCTTCGTTAACAGAGGTTGAAAATTTAGTGGATCGTGTTTGTGTTAACTTAGGCGTTGAGGAAGATTCGTATGGAAATGTATTAATTGCCGTGACAGAGGCAGTGAACAATGCAATTCAGCACGGGAATGAATTTGATACCAGGCTTTTTGTGGATGTTGCTGTAGGCGATCAACCCCAAGAATTTTGTTTTAATGTAAAAGATGAAGGTCGGGGATTTGATTATACAAATTTACCTGATCCAACTGCACCAGAGAATATTTTGAAAGAAAATGGTCGCGGGATTTTTTTAATGAAAAGCTTGTCTGATAACGTTGAGTTTGAAGAATCTGGATCTAGCGTAAGTTTATATTTTAATAAGTGATTGATTTTCAGAGCATTAATATTGAAATTCCGGATTTTAATTCGGAATTTTTTGTTTTATCTTTTACCAAATTACTTGAGCAAGAGTCAAAAGTACTTGGTGATATTTCTATTATTTTTGTAACTGATTCGTATTTGTTAGAAATGAATCAAAAGTATTTGGATCATGATTATTATACGGATATTATAACGTTTGATTACTGTGTGACGAATATTGTGTCTGGAGACTTGTTTATTTCTGTTGATCGCGTTCAAGAAAATGCAGGAATAGTAAATGTTGGTTTTCTAACAGAATTACATAGGGTTATGATTCATGGTATTTTGCATTTATGTGGTTACAAAGACAAAACGGATGAAGAAAAAAGAGTAATGCGCGCATTAGAAAATAAATATTTGAATTAAGTGTTTCACGTGAAACATTATATATGCTAAAAGAATACGATATTATTGTAGTTGGCGCTGGTCACGCTGGATGTGAGGCAGCAAATGCTGCCGCTAAAATGGGAAGTAGTGTTTTATTAGTTACAATGAATATGAATACGATAGCCCAAATGAGTTGTAATCCGGCAATGGGCGGCGTGGCGAAAGGTCAGATAGTTAGAGAAATTGATGCCTTGGGTGGTGGCTCTGGAATCGTTAGTGATTTAAGTGCGATACAATTTAGGATGTTAAATAGATCAAAAGGCCCCGCAATGTGGTCCCCGCGAACCCAAAACGATAGAATGCGTTTTTCTGAAGAATGGAGATTACTTTTAGAGAGAAATCCTAATGTGGACTTTTGGCAGGACATGTGTAATGGTTTATTGGTTGAAAAACAGCGAATAATTGGTATTAAAACTTCTTTAGGAATCAATATTTATTCTAAAGCAGTCGTTTTAACAAATGGAACATTTTTAAATGGATTAATTCATATTGGAGAAAAACAAATCGGGGGAGGCCGAGTAGCAGAAAAGGCCTCTACAGGAATTACAGAGGATTTGATTAATCTGGGTTTTGAGTCAGGAAGAATGAAAACAGGAACACCTCCTAGAATCGATGGGCGTACATTGGATTATTCAAAAATGGAAATTCAAAATGGTGATGAAAATCCGACGAAATTTAGTTTTACTGATACTAAACCATTAAAAACCCAAAGACCTTGTTACATTACTTATACGAATAATCAAACACACGAATTACTTCGTTCGGGTTTTGATCGATCGCCAATGTTCAATGGCTCAATAGAAAGTACAGGGCCGCGCTACTGTCCTAGTATTGAAGATAAAATAAATCGTTTTTCCGATCGAGATAGGCATCAAATATTTGTAGAACCTGAAGGATGGAGCACAATCGAAATTTATGTAAATGGATTCAGTACGTCTTTACCAGAGGATATTCAAAGCAAGGCCATAAAATCCATTCCAGGTTTTGAAGGGGCTAAAATGTTTCGCCCTGGATATGCAATTGAGTATGATTATTTTCCACCGACTCAATTATTTTATACTCTTGAAACTAAATTAATTGAAAATTTATATTTTGCAGGACAAATAAATGGAACTACAGGTTACGAAGAAGCTGCGTGCCAAGGTTTAATAGCTGGGATAAACGCCCATTTGAAAATCAACCAAAAAGACCCATTTGTCTTAAAAAGAAGCCAAGCATATATTGGTGTTTTGATAGATGATCTAGTAGGAAAGGGAACCGAAGAGCCCTACAGAATGTTTACAAGTCGCGCAGAATATAGAATTCTTTTACGTCAGGACAATGCAGATCTTCGTCTAACAGGTTTAGGATATGAATTAGGTTTGATTGATGAGGCCAGGATGGGTGATGCGCGCAATAAAGAAAGTAATACCCAAGAAATAATCACCAAAATAAAGAGAACAAGCATACTCCCCTCAGAAGTAAATGATTTACTATCTTCTCGTGATAGTTCGTTAATCAAACAGCAAATTAAACTCATTTCATTAATAACTAGACCACATATTGAATTAAAAGATTTAATAAATATTTCGACAGAGGTTAATGAATTATACAATCGGTATTCTTTTGAAACAATGGAACAAGCTGAAATTCAAATGAAATATGAAGGCTATATTGAACGTGAAAAAGAACACGCCTCTAAACTAGATAGATTAGAGGCATTACCAATTCCTGATACCCTGTCTTATAAAGAGATTAAAAGCATTAGTATCGAAGCAAAAGAAAAACTAATAAAGATAAAACCGAAAACCATTGGTCAGGCATCTCGAATTTCTGGCGTGTCACCAAGTGATATATCAGTTCTATTGATTCATCTTGGAAGGTGAATGTTTCACGTGAAACAAAGAGGCAATTTATGTTTAATGTCAAAATTTAATGAATTCAGAATAGTTTATTAAAAGTATTCAAGAAATGTATTATCTTAGATAAATATTTTCTTTCATGCTTTCCGCCGCCTCATCTCGCAAACTTTTTTTGTTAGACGCCTATGCGTTAATATATCGCGCATATTTTGCCTTTTCTAAAAATCCCAGGATTAATTCAAAAGGACAAAACACTTCAGCTGCATTTGGTTTTACCAATGTGTTGATTGATATTTTGAAGACTGAAAAACCGACACACATTGCAGTTGTATTCGACCCACCCGGAGGGTCTATAAGTAGACAAGCTGAGTTTGAGGACTACAAATCAAATAGGGACGAAATGCCCGAAGACATTCGTTCCATGATTCAACCAATCAAACGAATAGTTGAAGCATTCAACATTCCGATAATAGAAGTTGCTGGTTATGAGGCAGATGACGTAATTGGGACGCTTTCGAGTAAGGCCGAAAAAGAAGGATTTTTAACCTATATGATGACTCCTGATAAAGATTACGGGCAATTGGTGACAGAAAAGAGTTTAATATATAAACCTGGCCGTAGTGGTAATTCTCCCGAGATACTCGGAGTAAAGGAAGTGTGTAAAAAATTTGAGGTTGAAAATCCATCACAAGTAATTGATATTTTAGGTTTATGGGGCGATGCATCAGATAATATTCCCGGAATTCCCGGAATAGGAGAGAAAACAGCTAAGCATTTAATTAAAATTTATGGTAGTGTTGAGAACTTAATTGATAATGTTGATCAACTAAAAGGGAAACAACAAGAAAATGTACGCAATTTTGCTAATCAAGGTAGGGTATCAAAAATGTTGGCAACAATTATTACCGATGTTGAGGTTGACTTTGATGAGAAAGTATTGCTTGTAGAGCCTGTTAATGCCGATAAAATTAGAGAAGTGTTTTCGGAGCTTGAATTTGTAGCACTTGCCAAAAGGATAATAGGCGATGAAATTATAATTTCATCGCAAATAAAAAAGTCATCTGACGTAGTTACTGAAAGCCAACTGGATTTATTTGGTTCGCAAAGCATGCTGGAGCAACAAGAAACAGCCAAAACGGCATCATATAAGACGATAGTAACCGAGAGGCCTAGTTATCATCTTATTTCCACTGCCGACGAACGAAAAGAACTAGTAGAATTGTTACTGCAACGAGATCAGGTTTGTTTTGATACGGAAACAACAGATATTGATGCGCTACACGCTGATTTAGTAGGTTTTTCTTTTTCATACAAGGCTAGAGAGGCATTTTATGTTTCTGTTCCTAATAATTTTCAAGAGGCAAAAAAAATTGTGGAAGAGTTTAAACCATTTTTTGAGTCTAAATCAATTGAGAAAATCGCACACAATATTAAATATGATTTAAAGGTTTTAAATCGCTATAGTATTTGTGTTTCCGGGCCCACTTTTGACACAATGATTGCCCAATATTTGATAAATCCTGAATCTAAACAAAGCATGGATTATATGGCAAATTATTATCTCGCTTATCAGCCGATTTCAATAGAAACATTGATAGGGAAAAAGGGTAAAACTCAAGGCAATCTGCGTGATGTACCTCCAGAACAAGTTGCTGATTACGCCTGTGAAGACGCGGATATTACTTTCCAATTGAAACAAATTTTAGAGCCCGAAATTCAAAAAGAGCATTTAAAAAAATTGTTTTATGAAATTGAAATGCCTCTTGTTGAAGTTTTAAAAGACATGGAGAAAGAAGGTATCGCTATCGACATTAAAGCGTTGCAAGAGTATTCAAAAGAATTGGAAAGCGCTTTACTTCGTTTAGATGGCGAAATAAAAACGTTTGCTGGAATAAATTTTAATATAGACTCTCCTAAACAATTGGGAGAAGTTCTTTTCGAACACTTGAAAATTTCAAATAAAGCAAAAAAAACAAAAAGCGGACAATATGCTACTTCTGAAGATATATTAATTAAACACGAGAAAGACCACCCAATAGTGCCCCTTATTTTAGAGTTCAGACAATTGCGTAAGCTTAAAAGTACATATGTTGATCCCCTTCCAACTATGTGTGACAGCGATGATGGGCGGATTCATACTAATTTTATGCAAACAGTCACAGCAACCGGTCGCTTGAGTTCTAATAATCCAAATCTACAGAACATACCTATTCGATCGGAAAAAGGAAAAGAAATTCGCAAAGCGTTTGTTCCCCGCTCATCAGAATATCAAATTATGTCAGCGGATTACTCTCAAATAGAGCTACGTATAATTGCTGCTTTAAGTAGGGATAAAAGTATGACAAAAGCTTTTCAGGAAGGGGCGGACATTCATGCTGCTACGGCGGCTAAAGTTTTTAATGTTTCTTTTGAGAACGTCACAAGAGATCAACGAAGTGCGGCTAAAGCAGTTAATTTTGGAATTATTTATGGGCAGTCTGCTTTTGGCTTGTCTCAAGCCTTAAATATTTCGCGAACAGAGGCAAAATCGATAATAGATAGTTATTTTAATCAATTTAGGGGTTTAAAATCGTATATGGATTCGATAATTCACTCAGCTCGCGAGAAAGGTTATGTAGAGACAATTATGAAACGAAGAAGATATTTACCAGATATAAATTCGTCTAATGCAGTTGTGAGGGGTTTTGCCGAGCGAAATGCTATAAATGCACCCATTCAAGGTTCAGCAGCGGACATTATTAAAATAGCAATGATTTCAGTACATAAATCAATGAAAGAAGAGGGCGTAAAGTCAAAAATGATTTTACAAGTTCATGATGAGCTTCTTTTTGATGTTCATGTGTCTGAGAAAATTTTAATGCAAGTTTTGGTGAAAGAGTCAATGGAAAAAGCACTGAACCTTCAAATACCAATGGAAGTAGAAATGGAAATGGCTAATAATTGGTTAGACGCACACTAAATTGTCATTATTTTCTGCCGAATTGTCATATTTCCTTTATCTGTGTGTGTAGTTTGTCAGTATTTTATTTCAGAATTTAGATGGCATATAAATTGCCATTGGTCGATTTAAAAATTGAAAATAATTTAACATGGGAAAAATAATAGGAATTGATTTAGGAACTACAAATTCATGTGTTTCTGTTATGGAGGGCAACGAGCCGGTTGTAATTTCAAATGCGGAAGGAAAACGAACTACTCCATCAGTGGTAGCATTTGTCGAGGGGGGAGAACGAAAAGTTGGAGATCCAGCGAAACGTCAGGCGATAACAAATCCAACAAAAACCATTTATTCGATTAAAAGGTTTATGGGAAATTCTTACGACGAAACTAAAACAGAATCAGGGCGTGTTCCATATGAAGTAGTGAAAGGCGAAAATAATACGCCACGAGTTAAAATAGACGATAGAAATTATACCCCTCAAGAGATATCGGCGATCATTCTACAAAAAATGAAAAAAACAGCCGAAGATTATTTGGGTCAAGAAGTTACGGAAGCAGTTATAACTGTTCCGGCATATTTTAATGATGCTCAAAGACAAGCAACAAAAGAGGCAGGAGAAATAGCAGGGCTTCAGGTTAAACGAATTATCAATGAACCTACAGCGGCGGCATTAGCATATGGACTTGATAAAAAAAGCGTAGATATGAAAATTGCCGTTTTTGATTGTGGGGGAGGAACCCATGATGTTTCTGTCCTTGAACTAGGAGACGGTGTTTTTGAAGTTTTGTCTACAGATGGAGACACACATTTGGGAGGCGATGATTTTGATCAAAAAATCATTGATTGGTTAGTTCAAGAATTTAAAGACGAAAATAGTGGACTAGATTTAAGTAAGGATCCTATGGCTCTACAGCGCTTGAAGGAGGCTGCAGAAAAGGCAAAAATAGAGTTGTCAAGTACAACTACGTCTGAAATTAATTTACCTTATATAATGCCAGTTGATGGTATTCCAAAACACTTAGTAAGGTCATTAACTAAAGCAAAGTTTGAACAGCTGGTTGCTGATTTAGTAGCAAGAACTATTGATCCTTGTAAATCAGCATTAAAAAGCGCCGGCCTTTCAGTTACTGATATAAATGAAATTATTTTAGTCGGGGGTTCAACCCGAATACCTGCAGTGCAAGAGGCTGTAGAGAAATTTTTTGGAAAATCACCGAGTAAAGGAGTGAATCCTGATGAGGTTGTAGCAATCGGAGCCGCTATTCAGGGCGGGGTATTGACGGGGGAAGTAAAAGATGTTCTTCTATTAGATGTAACCCCCCTTTCTTTAGGAATCGAAACAATGGGCGGTGTTTTTACAAAATTAATTGATGCGAATACAACTATTCCAACTAAGAAAAGCGAGGTGTTCTCTACTGCAAGCGATAATCAGCCGTCTGTTGAAATTCACGTTTTACAGGGCGAAAGGCCCATGGCAAAAGATAATCGTACAATTGGGCGGTTCCACCTAGATGGTATTCCGCCAGCACAACGGGGAGTTCCTCAAATTGAAGTAACGTTTGACTTAGATGCAAATGGAATTATTAACGTTAGCGCAAAGGATAAAGGAACAGGTAAAGAACAAAAAATACGAATTGAATCTTCTTCTGGTCTTAGTCAAGAGGAAATCGAGAAAATGAAACGCGAAGCCGAGTTAAATGCCGAGGATGATAAGAAAAAACAAAAAGAAGCAGAATTATTAAATAAAGCCGATGCTGTTATTTTCCAAACAGAGAAACAATTAAAAGAGTTTGGGGATAAAATACCAAGCGACAAAAAGCAACCTATAGACGATGCCCTAACCGAGTTAAAGACTCAATATGAAGCAAAAAACATTGATAATTTAGAAGGAGCATTAGAAAAATTAGAAAATGTTTTTCAAGCCGCATCTCAGGACATGTACAATGCGTCTAATTCAGGAGGAGAAGCAGGAGAACAGAATGAATCTAGTTCAAATCCACAAGACGAAGTTACTGATGTTGATTTTGAAGAAGTAAATGATAAAAAGTAATTAATAATATCGTAATTTTGAAGCGCCTTTCATTTACGAAGGGCGCTTTTTAGTTTATATGCTGCACGTAAAACGTATAGAACATTCTGAAAGTCAAGAGTGGGTTGTTTTTATTCATGGAGCTGGAGGAAGCTCTTCTATTTGGTATAAGCAAATTAAATCTTTTTCTGAGCGCTTTAATGTATTATTAATAGATTTGCGCGGACACGGAAAATCGAAAAACCACCAAACAGATAAAAAATATTCTTTTGAAATGCTTGCCAATGACGTTCTTTTAACAATAGAAAAAGAAAGCATTTTATCAGCACATTTTGTTGGTGTTTCTCTAGGAACAATAATCATTCAGCAAATTGCTCAGACAAAACCTGCGGTTGTTAAATCAATGATTTATTCCGGTGCTGTAACCAGATTAAATATAAAATCTCGTTTTTTGTTAAGGTTGAGCCGTATAATGCAGCCCTTTATACCGTACATGAGTCTATATGGTTTATTTGCGAGAATAATAATGCCAAAAAAAAAGCATAAATCCGCAAGAAGTTTATTTATAAACGAAGCAAAGAAGGTTATGACAAAAGAGTTTAACAGATGGTTTAAGCTAACCACAAGATTAACCTCTTATTTAGGTAAATTAGATTATGGACAAACGAGAGTGCCTACTCTTTATATTATGGGTAGGGAAGATTATTTATTTTTACCCCCTGTAATAGAGATAGTAAAAATAAATAAATCTGCAGAATTAAAGGTTATAGAAAATTGTGGACATGTTGTAAATGTTGAACGGCCGCAAATGTTTAATAAATATTCAATCAATTTTATTTATAAGAACACATCTTGTCATAAAGTTTAGGTAACAAGAATTGATTGAATTTAGCAAAGAGCGTTGGCTTAAGTCGCGTGAAAACTTCATAATAGTTGATTTATGAACGAGACAACAATGTGAAGGGAACTTTAGACAGTTTTTTGGAGTAAAATCAGATCGGGGTATCTAATTTGACGTATTCTGGTACTTGCAGATTTTAGGGTGGTTTACTTGTTTTCTTTTTGTTTATCCAATCGAAGATTTATTAATTCGATAGTAAAAGAAAAAGCCATAGCAAAATAGATATATCCTTTATCTAGATGTTGACCAAGTCCTTCGGCCAATAAAGACACCCCAATTAAAACTAAAAAAGCCAATGCCAAAATTTTGATAGATGGATTTTGGTTTACAAAAGATGCAATAGGCCCGGCTGCCACCAACATTACGATCATAGAGATTACAACAGCAGTAATCATTACCCAAACATGGTTTGCCATTCCAATAGCCGTAATTACTGAGTCTAAGCTGAAAACGATGTTAATGACCCCCATTTGTAAGAGAACAGCAGAAAACTCTTTGGATGACGTTTTGTTTTCAACGCCTTCTTCAACACCTTTCATTTTTAAGTGTATTTCGTGAACACTTTGGTACAACAAGAATAAACCACCACCAATTAGCAACAAATCTTTTCCCGATATTCCATTGCCCAGGATAATAAACAAATCATTTTCCTGTTGTTGAACCCAATTTATTCCCAACAGCATGATCACACGAATGATCATACCAATTATTAATCCGTAGTTTCTTGCTTTTTTGTGTTGGTTTTGAGGTAGTTTATTAGATAGAATAGAAATAAAAATGATATTGTCAATACCCAATACAATTTCTAAAATAGTTAAGGTAACCAAACTTACAATTATTTCCTGCATCGTTAAAAGCGTTTATGTGATTAGGGCCTAAAAGTAAATATTTTTTTAAACAAATTGACAATAATTAAAATTTGTGATTTGATTCTTTACATTATTTCGAGCATGTAATTTAATTTTTCGTGTTGTTTGTTTTTTTGACGAATAAGTTGTTATTTGTAAGAGCTATAAAATTGACATTCTCCTCTTCTAAAACGAGTTATTAAAACGGTAATAGCAACAATCAATTGATTTAATTCACAAGGGTGTTGACGGTATCATAAGCGATTTTCCAGACAGGATCAATGAAAATATAACTAATCCTTATTAATAAATATGAGTTGAGAAGTGCTAACAAAATGGATATAATTGAAATATTTAAAGCAAAGTCCCTTTGCTTTCTGTATCGATCCATAAGACAAAGTAACAAAGCATATATAAACTAATCTTAAAATATAAGTAAAAAAAATGGGGCGAAAGCCCCATTAAAACTATGAAAATGTTACTACTTGATTACTTTAATTACCTTATCGGTCGTTACCGTGGTAATTCGAATGTAGTAAGCGCCTTTAGAAAGTTCTTGAACATCTATCTCAAGTTTCTTTTCGTTAAGTTCAAATTCCATTATTAATTTACCTTCTGCAGCATACAACTGAATGCTAGCAACTTGGTCATTGTTGTTCTTCACTACCAACTTATCCATCATTGGATTCGGATAAACAACCCAACCTGACTCCTGCGAAGCAACTCCCAAACATGGATCAGAAGTTACAATAACTGAATCTGTTGCTTGACAACCGTTTTGTGCGGTAGTAGTTACTGAATAAGTACCTCCTGTTGTAACAGAAGTGAATGGAGTTGTGGCTCCGTTGCTCCAAAGTAAGGTAGCTCCATTTCCTGTTGCATTTAAGGTAACAGGAAAGTCATATTCACATACCGTAATATCATTTCCTGCATTAACATTTGGCGCAGTTAATACTTGAACTTGAACAGCATCCGCAGATTCACAACCATTAGAATTAATTACCGTTACGGAATATGTACCTGCTTGAGACACTTGAATTTGTTGTGTTGTAGCCGTTGTTGACCATAAATAAGTTAAGTTATTATTCAAAGATTGGGCGGTCAAAGTTGTTGGGAGTTCATTAGAACAAACTGAGATATTATTTCCTAAATCCACATTTGGCAGCTCATTGATTGTCATTAGCAAGGAGTCTATTTTATTACATCCAAAAGCATCTGTTGCTGTCACAATATACAATCCAGTAGCAGTTGCATTAATTGTTTGAGCAGATTCTCCTGTATTCCATGAATATGTTAAACCTGCTTGTGAGCTTGTTGCGGTTATACTGTACGGAGCTTGATTTGCACATATAGAAACATCATTTCCAAGATTTATCTGTGGGTTTGGTAAAACTGTAATCGTTACTTGGTCAGTTCCCGAACAACCATTTGTACTACCTGTAGCAGTGTATGTTTGTGTAACTTGAGGAGTAAATGTAATTCCATTTAAAACACTATTACTCCAAGAAATGGTTTGCGCTCCAGTTGCAGACAAAGAAATTTCCTCTCCCTCGCATATTATCATATCTTGGCCTGCATTGACTTGAGGGAGGACAACTACATTTACTAGAACCTCATCCGTATTTGAACAGCCATTCTGATCCGTTCCTGTTAACATGAAATTCTGGGTTGACTGAGGAGTAAAGGCGAATCCATTTTGAACACCGTTTGACCATGTTAACGTTTGAGCACCAGAACCAGTTAGAGTTACTGTTGTCCCCTGACAAACAGATTGGTCATTTCCTGCTGAAACTGACGGTAGACTATTGACGGTAACTATTACTTGCGCAGTATTACTACAACCATCATTGTTTGTTCCTGTTACTGTGTAAGTCTGAGTTGAATTTGGATAAAATAAAACGCCATTTTGAACTCCATTATCCCATGAGAAGGTGGCCGCACCGGAACCATTTAAAGTAATTGAAGAACCTAGACAGATTTCTTGATTTGTTCCTGCTGACACTGTTGGATTATTCAAAGCGGTAACGGAAATCGCATCTGATTTTGAACAACCATTGGTATCTGTGCCAGTTACGGTGTAAACAGCAGATTGAGTTAAAGAGAAACTTTGACCATTTTGAATGTTATTTGACCATACGTATGAAACTCCTCCTGTTGCCGTTAAGGTTACTTGTTGATTCAAACAAGCAGAAAAGTCTGCGCCTGCATTAATAGCAGGTAATGCGTTAACTGTAACTAGTAC
>Ga0194134_10002088_pt1 | contig 24577 bp, 19 predicted proteins | sample TA2KigOff0mmetaG_FD_148602 | JGI IMG/M metagenome (GOLD analysis project Ga0194134, IMG submission 148602) | Freshwater microbial communities from Lake Tanganyika, Tanzania - TA2015056 Kigoma Offshore 0m | ecosystem: Environmental > Aquatic > Freshwater > Lake | place: Tanzania: Lake Tanganyika... | reverse complement strand
CAGATGGTAGCGATAAGTCACCGGCACGGAGATTTCGGAAACGGTCTTGCCGAGATTAATCATTTCCCACGCGATAGTTTTCTCGTCCGTGCGGGCGAGGGTCTCGGTGGACATGACGGTAGCGAGTTCAAGCGTGCCGCCCGGCGTGCGCGCCAGCGTTGGCAGGGCGGAGAGGAAGGTCTGGGTGATGGTCTGTTGGCGAAACTGCGCGCCAAACCCGCCCATCCGGTCGATAACCATCTTGGTCGCGAAGAGCAGCGAACCGCAGACCAACAGGACAAGCACAAGCTTAACCCACCACGGTTCAACGCGGCAGGGAGGAACCGGGGCGGCAGGCGGCGCAGGTAGCGCAACTGGCTTGCTCATACTAAAAAGCAACATACCCCTAAAGTTCATCCGGCTCAACTATTGAACGGGGCGGTTACTTGTCCGCAAAAATGCGGCTGCAAATCTCATCATCGTTTTGGCAAGGCTTGATCCGCACTACAAACCACTTCGGCAAACTCGGCACCCTGCTGCCTCGACACTTAACCGCGACAACATTACCTTTGCCGCAATGAAAGCTTTGGTTACCGCGCCATTCCGCTCTTCTGCACCCTCAATTCGCCTTCCCGTCGTTCCGACCGTGGATCAGATCATGGCCGAGGAGCGCGCCGCCAGCTTTGGCAAACGCAGCATCAAGACCAGCGCCAAGCTCGCCGGCCTCAAGCTCGCCGTGAGCATGATGGACCTCACCACGCTGGAGGGCAAAGACACCCCCGGGAAAGTCGCCTTTCTCTGCCGCAAGGCCCTCGCACCCGCCGAGCCCCGCCTCAATGTGCCGCCCTGCGCCGCAGTTTGCGTTTATCCAAACATGGTCCGACACGCGCGCAAGTTCCTCGGCTCGGACTCGCCCGTGCAGGTCGCCGCCGTGGCGACAGGCTTTCCGAGCGGCCAATATCCCTTGCCCACGAAGCTCGCCGAGGTGCGCCGCGCTGTGACCGACGGCGCAGATGAAATTGACATGGTGATTGATCGTGGCGCGTTCCTCGCCGGCGAGCACGCAAAAGTGTCCGATGAAATCACCGCCACCAAGGAAGCCTGCGGCCCCGCCCATCTGAAAGTCATCTTCGAGACCGGCGAACTCGTCACCTACGACAATGTTCGCCTGGCCAGCCAACTCGCGATGGATGCCGGGGCGGACTTCATCAAGACCAGCACCGGCAAGGTCACGCCCGCCGCAACGATGCCCGTCACGCTCGTGATGCTGGAAGCTATCCGCGACCATTTTTTCGCCACGGGCGTGCGCATCGGCATGAAGCCCGCCGGCGGCATCCGCACCAGCAAGCAAGCCCTCGCCTACCTCGTGATGGTGAAGGAAACCCTCGGCGACGACTGGCTCACGCCCGACCTCTTCCGTTTCGGCGCCAGCACGCTGGTCAACGACGTGCTCATGCAAATCGCGAAGCTCGCGGACGGCCGTTACGAGGGACCGGACTACTTCTCGCTGCCCTAAAAACTCTCAAGCCGGCCCGTTGACAGTCTCCCGCTAGGCCGACAGTGTCCGCGCCGCCATGGCGCACATTCATGAGAAGATTGACTTCACGGTTGCCATCTTCGTCGTCCACGACGCGAAGGTGCTGCTCATCCTGCACCGAAAACTCGGCAAATGGCTGCCGCTCGGCGGACACATAGAGTTAGATGAAGATCCGGAAATCGCCGCACTCCGCGAGGCGAAGGAGGAAAGCGGCTTGGACGTGGAACTGATCGGCGAACGCCCGCCCACGACCGAGCCCGGTACCCGCGCGCTCATCGCCCCGCGCTTCCTCGACATCCATCGCATCAGCGACACCCATGAGCACATCGGCATGATCTACTGGGCCCGACCTCTCGGCGGAGACGTGACCCTCGCCACCGAGGAGCACCACGACATTCGCTGGGTTCGTGAGGAGGAACTCAACTCGCTCCGGCCTCCCATGACCCACGCCGTGAAGTGGTATTGCCGCAAGGCCCTCGAAGAAGTGCGGCCTAACAAAGGCGCAGCGCCGAATCATAATTCACCACCCACCTGACCCACGCACTCATTCGCTGCACTTCCCCCATGTCCCGCCGCAAAGCCATCGGGTTCTTGCTCACCGGCCTGAACACGCTCAGTTGCGCCTACTTTGGCAACTACATCTTTTTCCTGCTTCAGCAACAACACGCCTTCACCAACCGTGACAATCTCCTCACCTGCGCGCTGCACGGATTAATTTATGTGCCAGCGGCATGGCTCGGCGGGCGCTTCGCCGAGCGGCACGGATTGACGACCTCGATGAAGGTCGGCTTCGCCGGTATGGCTGTGGCGATGGCTGCCGGAGGTCTGCTACCGTCACTCGCGGGTGTGTTCCTCACGCTTATCGCATGGACCATCGCCATGTGCTTCACCTGGCCCGCGCTGGAGGCCCATGCCACGCAAGACGAGTCCAATCCCGGGACCAAGCGCATGGTCGGCATCTACAATCTCACATGGTCAGGCTGCGCGGGCGTGATCTATTTCGCTGGCGGCTCCATGTTTGAATGGCTCGGCGCACGTAGCTTGTTCTGGATTCCGGCCTTCATTTACACCACGCAATTTGCGCTGACACATTGGCTGGAGCGCCTGCCGCGCTCCCCTGCCCCGTCACCCGCGCCGTCCGAGCCGCACCATCCTGAAGCTGCGGCCTTCCAGCAACCCGTTTCACCAGCCAGCTTTCTCAAGATGGCGTGGCTGGCGAATCCCTTTGCCTACATCGCCATTAATTCCCTGCTCGCGGTGGTTCCCTTTCGCTCCTCGGAACTGGGCCTGACCATCGCGCAGAGCGGCTGGTTCTGGGCGATCTGGCTGTTCACGCGCGTGGGTACCTTCGCGCTACTTTGGCGCTGGAACGGCTGGCATTACCGCTTCCGCTGGATGCTCGCCGCCTTCCTCGCTTTAATGGCCGCCTACCTTGTCTTGCTCCTAAGCCGCTCTTTTGCCCTGCTAATCGCGGCGCAGGTCGTCTTCGGACTTGCCACCGGACTGCTTTACAACGCCTCGCTCTTCTACTCGATGGACGTGGGCGAGACACACGGAGAACATGGCGGCATCCACGAAGCAGCCATCGGCCTGGGTATCTGCCTGGGTCCGGCCATTGGAGCCGGCGCACTTTGGCTCGCACCCGCCCAACCGCACGCCAGCGCTTTTGGCGTGACGGGACTACTCCTAGTTGGGCTGACGGGACTGGTTGGCCTCCGACTGCGGCGCCAACGGTGAAAGTTGGGCGTTGAACGTTGGCCCTTTTTGGCGGCATGCTCGCCGTCACTATGTCGTTACTTGCAGGCAAAATTGGACTCGTCTTCGGCGTCGCCAACAAACGTTCCATCGCTTGGGCCATCGCGCAGGCCTGGCACAAGGCCGGGGCCACACTGGCGTTCACTTATCAGGGGGAGCGCCTCAAGGAGAACGTCGAGGAGCTTGTCTCTACCTTCGGCCCGGACACGTTGCTGCTGCCGTGCGACGTGACCAAGGACGAAGACATCAACACCGTCTTCGCCGCCGTGCAGCAAAAGTTTGGCAAGCTGCACCTGCTGCTCCACGCCGTCGCCTTCGCGCCGAAAGAAGCGCTCGAGGGCCGCTTCGTGAACACCACGCGTGACGCCTTCAAGATCGCCCACGACGTGAGCGCCTACTCGCTCGTCGCGCTCGCGCGCGGGGCCGCGCCGCTCATGACCGAGGGCGGGAGCATTGTGGCGATGAGCTACTACGGCGCGGAGAAGGTCATCCCGCACTACAACGTCATGGGCGTGGCCAAGGCCGCGTTGGAAGCCAGCACGCGGTACCTCGCTTACGACCTTGGCGCACAAAATATTCGCGTGAACTGCATCTCCGCCGGCCCAGTCAACACCCTGGCCGCGCGCGGCATCGCCGGCTTCAGCGCGATGCTCAAGCACTACGAGCAGCACGCGCCCCTCAAGCGCAACGTGCTCCCGGACGAACTCGGCGCGACCGGCACCTTCCTCGCCAGTGACGGCGCGGCCGCCATCACCGGCCAAGTGCTCTACGTGGACTGCGGCTATCAGGTCATGGGCATGACTGAAGCGCCAAAGGCAGCCTAGCCCAGCATTTGCGACAACAAGGAGCCTCCTGTGCCTGAACACCAATGCTTCGAGTGAACACAGGGGAGAGGGCGGCAGAGCGGAACACGCGGGCGATAAATGCGGCTCGCGGTGGATGACAATGCGCTTACCGGAGAAGAAGTGGGCCGCCGTTTGAATACGTGGCTACTTCAACTCCCACACGCGCACCTCGTCGAGGTGCACTTCATCAGCGTCCTTGCCGCCGGTGCGAAAAACTAGGCCCGGCTTCTTCACGTGGAAGTCCTTGCAGGTTGCACGCAACGGCTCCAGCCCGCTAATCTGCGCGAGCACGTCGTCGCCTTTTACCTCCAGCAGCAGCTCATACCACTTGCCGACCTCAAAGGACGCGGTGGCCCTGGCCAGCACCTTGTTCTTGGAGTTGGGGTCTGACTTATCGTTGTGCTCCGTGATGCTCCAGTTCGCAGGTGTGATAATGACGGAAAAGAGGTGGCCCTTCTTCTTCAGCTCGCCCGGCGCAGGATCGAAGCCAAGGTGAAACATCTTCGCGCCGGCGAAGCGAAACTTCACTTGGATCGCCGCATTCTGCAACGGCAGCGGTCTACGGAAAGCAGCGGCGTGCATGTCAGCGGCAACCTCACTAATTTTAAGTACGCCGTTGGTCACGGATAGCTTGCCGTTGTTGCGGTTCCAGTTTTTGGGCAGTTCAATGCCGTCAAACTTTTCTTCCATTAGAAGTGCTCCCTGCTTGCCGAGCTTGGTTTCAAGTTCCGCAGCATGAGCCGGTAAAAGTGACGCGGCAATGGTGAGAGCGACCCATCCGGCGGTTATTTTCATCATGGAAAACGGACGTGTGCGGACAAGCGGGGGTTACGGCGGCAAGAGGCAATTACACTATTAAAACCTTTCAATGACCTGCGCCTGGATCACGTCTGATCAGCACCATGCTCACTTTGGAGGACCGCTTGCACCGCCGCCAATTCCTGCGCGTCGGCGGGCTGTCGCTTGGCGGGCTAACGCTGGCGGATTGGTTCGCATTTCAGGCGCACGCAAGGGCGCACAAGCTCCCGCTCAAGGACAAGTCTGTCATCTTTCTTTTCCAACATGGCGGGCCGTCGCAGTTTGAAACCTTCGACCCAAAGATGGATGCGCCGCGCGAGATTCGCTCCGCAACCGGCGAAATTCCCACCAAAATCCCCGGCATCACATTCGGCTCTACGATGGGGCGCCTCGCTCGGCTTAACGACAAATTTAGCATCGTCCGCTCCTTTCACACCGGCGACGCCAACCACGACATCAAACCCATTGTCGGCCGCGACACCCTGCGCGCGAACATGGGCACGCTCTACGCCCGCGTGGCTGGTGCGCTCCGGCCGGACACCGCGATGCCGACGAACGTCGCGCTTTTCCCGCGTGCCGTTAACATGGCCACTGGCCCTGCCATCACGCAATTCGGCAACTTCGAGGCGACGGGCGAGTTTGGCTCGGCCTACGCGCCGTTCGTGCCGGGAGCGGGCGGTGGATTGCAAGCGGACCTGAAGCTCAACCTCCCGCAAGCCCGCCTCAACGATCGCCGTGAACTGCTGGCCTCGCTCGACCAATGGAAGCGTCGCGTCGCGAACGGCGACGCCTTCAACGGGCTAGACACCTTTCAGCAACAAGCTTTTGCCGCCCTGGAGCGCGGCCTGTCCGATGCCTTCGACCTCACGCAGGAGGACCCGCGCCTCGTCACGCGCTATGACACCGCACCGCTGCTGCCCAAGGACAAAATCAGCCCCGCGTGGAAGAATCGCGAGCACTACGCTGACAACGCCGCCACGCTGGGCAAGCTGCTCCTGCTCGCCCGCCGCCTGTGTGAGCGCGGCGCGGGCTTCGTGACTGTCACCACCAGTTTCGTCTGGGACATGCACTCGGACATCAACAACGCACCGATGACCGTGGGCATGGATTATGTGGGCCGCCCCTTCGATCACGCAGTCTCTGCATTCATCGAGGACTGTGAAGCACGCGGGCTGCGGGACAAGATTCTTCTGGTTTGCTGTGGCGAGATGGGCCGCACGCCTCGCATCAACGCCAAGGGCGGGCGCGATCATTGGGGTGGCCTCGCGCCGCTGCTACTCTACGGCGGCGGCCTGCAAATGGGCAAAGTGATCGGAGCCGCCGACCGCGACGGCGGCACGCCTGCCGACAACCCAGTCACGATGCAAAACCTCCTCGCTACGGTCATGCATACCCTGCTCGATCTCGGTGAGGTCCGCGCGATGGATGGCCTCCCCAAGTCACTCGTGGATACCTTAACCGGCAGCGAGCCGATCAAGGGGCTGGTTTAATTAGCCGACGGCAACTGCCCTCAGATTCGAGGCGTCCACTTTGGCATACCGTCCTTACGGAACTTCGCCTTGCGCGGCTTGCCGTAGGTGAAGGACTTCGACGAGGGTTCGCCACCGGCCAAGCGTTTCAGTTCATTGATCTGGTCACGGCAGAGCGCAGCCTTTTCGAATTCTAGATTATTGGATGCCTCGATCATCTGCTCCTCCAGTTCGCGAATAGTCTCGGTCACATCGAAGTTACCAGCAGCTTCGTTGAGCATGGCGTCAGCCGTGGCGCGCTCCTCTTTCTGCGAGCTGAGGCTTTCCTCCACGGCACGACTGACGCTGCGCGGCGTGATGCCGTGTACGGAGTTGTATGCGAGCTGCTTTTCGCGGCGATACTTCGAGACGGCGAAGAAGCGCTTCATGCTATCGGTCTGCACGTCAGCATAGAGAATGACCTCGCCATTCAAGTGGCGAGCGGCGCGGCCAGCGGTCTGGATTAGACTCGTCTCACTGCGAAGGAAGCCTTCCTTGTCCGCGTCCAGGATAGCGACGAGGGAAACTTCCGGTAAATCGAGGCCCTCGCGAAGGAGATTGATGCCAACGAGCACGTCAAACTGACCCTTGCGCAGTGCTCGGATAATTTCGACGCGCTCTAGCGCGTCCACTTCGCTGTGGAGGTAACGAACGTTGATGCCAATGTCGCGCAAATAGTCGGTGAGTTCCTCGGCGGTGCGCTTGGTTAGCGTGGTGACGAGGACGCGCTCTTTTTTGTCCACGCGTTTCCGGCATTCCTCAATCAGGTCGTCAATTTGGCCCTTGAGCGGCCTGAGCGTAATGACCGGATCCACGAGGCCGGTGGGACGAACGACTAGTTCAACGATCCCGTTTTCATGCGCTCGTCCGATCCGGGCAAGAGATTCCGAGTGAGCGGGTAACGTGGGGGACTGCGAAGGATTTGGGCTTTGCGCACAGTTTTCCCCGTCACCCAAACTTCCTGCCTTGGCGGGGGGAAGGGAGGAGATACTGACTTTCTGCAGCGATGCCTGCGGGCTGCCCCGCGCCCACTCTAGCTCACGCGGCGCGGGCGTAGCGCTCACATAGATTGTCTGCTGCTGAAGCGATTGGAACTCCTCGAAGCTGAGCGGCCGATTGTCCAGCGCACTGGGCAGGCGAAAGCCATGCTCCACTAGCACGGTCTTGCGACTGCGATCACCGGCATACATACCGCCTATTTGCGGCACGCTGACGTGCGACTCGTCCATCACCAGCAGAAAGTCGTCAGGCATGAAGTCGATGAGCGTCGTGGGCCGCGACCCGGGTGAGCGCTGCCCAATGTGGCGGGAGTAGTTTTCAATGCCGGGGCAGAAGCCCAGCTGCTCCATCATTTCCAGGTCGTATTCAGTGCGCATTTTGATGCGCTGGGCTTCAAGGAGCTTGCCGTGCTTCTCAAACCATGCAATGCGGTCGCCGAGTTCCTCGCGGATGGTGAGGATAGCAGCCTTGAGCTTCTCGTTGGTCGTTACGAACTGCTTGCCAGGATACAGGACCACGGCCTCGAGTTCCTCCAACACTTCACCGGTGAGCGGCTCGAAGCGCGTGATGCGATCCACCTCGTCGCCAAAAAACTCAAACCGCAGAGCGTCTTCCGTATAACCAGGCCGCAACTCGACCGTGTCGCCACGCACGCGGAACTGGGCGCGCTCAAAAGCAACGTCATTGCGGGCATATTGAATGTCCACAAGGCGCACGAGCAACTGCTCACGCGAGAGTGCTGCACCTTTGCGCATCGGAATGACCATGGCTTCGTAGTCTTCCTTGCTGCCTATGCCGTAGATACAGGAGACGCTGGCGACCACCACCACATCTCGCCGAGCAAACAGCGAACTCATCGCTGAAAGCCGGAGCCGCTCGATCTCATCGTTCCGGCTGGAGTCCTTTTCAATAAAGGTATCGCTGCGTGGGATGTATGCCTCAGGCTGATAGTAGTCAAAGTAACTGACAAAGTATTCGACGGCGTTCTTGGGGAAAAAGGACTTGAACTCGGCGTAGAGTTGCGCGGCCAGCGTCTTGTTGTGCGAAATTACCAGCGTCGGCCGCTGAATTCGCTGGATGACGTTCGCAACGGTAAAGGTCTTGCCCGAGCCGGTGACGCCGAGGAGAACTTGATGCTTCGCACCGGCCTGCAGGCCCGCAGTCAACTTCTCGATGGCTTGCGGCTGGTCACCGGCAGGCGAGTAAGGCGCGACTAGTTCGAACATGGCTCGTTTGCAACAAACTTAGCTCAACATTAGCCTACTTCCCTTGTCTTGAGAAATGCGCGAAAGCACTGGAGCAAATGCATAGGCTGTTTACGGGCATGCCTGCTCAAGACCAATTTACGGAGCAGACGGCAAGTTATCGCTGGCCCGGCTGTTTTGTGTAAGCCGTCACCGACTTGATCTTCGCGGACTTGGCCGCATCCATTACCTTCACTAACTGACCGACGGGTGCGTCCGTGTCCGAACGAATGGCTAAGATGACCTGCGGATTGGCGCGCGCCTTGGCCGCGAGTTCCTCCTGAAGCTTCTCTATTGTCACCGGCAGACCACCAAAGTGCAGGTGAGGCGCGGCTTTCACGATATCCACAAAAATCGGCGGAAGCTTCTCAGACACACCTTCCTTGGCCTGTGAGGACTCCGGCAAAGTTAGTTTGACCGCCGGCTGTTGGCGAAAAGTCGTAGTGACCATCAGGAAGATGAGCACGACCATCAGCACGTCAATTAAAGAGACGATGATGACGGCGGGAGGCGAGCGGCGTTTGCGGGTGATGAACTGCATGACGGCCTCAAGTGCGGTTCACAGCGCGATATTGACGTTGAAGGAATTCCCCGCAAAGCGTCTCCAACTCAACAGCTAAAGTATCCACCTTCTTACTGAGATAACTCCATGCGACTAGTGAAGGGATGGCGACCAATAGCCCCATTAAAGTCGCTCGCAACGCCAGTGCGATGCCCGCGGCAAAGAGCGCATTGTCGCCTACAAGCGCTTGTTGCCCCAGCCCAGTGAATAGGAGGATCAAACCATAAACTGTGCCCACTAAGCCAAGCAGCGGGGCGATACCAATGATGATCTCTAAGATGACAAGGCCGCGCTCCAATTGCGCTACCTCGTGCCGCGCCTTGGTTTGTAAAATATCCACGTTTTCGCTCTTGGGGCAGTCGAGGTGACTCGCAGCGATTAGCAATAACCGACCGAGTGGCGAGGGATGCTGCTCGCACAATCGTCGAAGCATTGGCAGGTCGGAACCAGATTGGCAGTTCTGAACCGCCTCCGCGAGCACAGGGGGGATAACGCGCGCAGCCCGCAAAGCCAGCGCGCGCTCAAAGATGAAGGTCAAGCTGACGACCGAGGTCAGTGTCAGCAAAATAATGATGGCCTGTTCCATTGTTAGACGGAATTGATGCCGTTCTTGGGCCCTGCGGCAAGCGGAGAAGTTCCACTCAGGCCAACACGGCTTCCACCACGTGTCCATGAACGTCCGTCAGCCGACGCTCAATTCCGTTGTTGTAGAAGCTCAGACGCTGGTGATCAAGGCCCAGAAGGTGCAGTAACGTTGCGTGCAGATCGTAGATGCTCGTGACATCTTTCACAGCGCGATACCCAAACTCATCCGTGGCCCCGTGAGTGAAGCCGCGCTTCACGCCTGCGCCCGCAAGCCAGATAGTGAAGCCACTGGGGTTGTGGTCGCGCCCGCTTGCGCCTTTCTGAAACGTCGGCATCCGCCCGAACTCGGTGACGAACGCGACAAGCGTGTCGGCGAGCAGGCCGCGCGCCTTGAGGTCGCGGAGCAGCGCGGCGCACGGTTGGTCGAGGATGTTCGCGTGAACAGGATATTGCGTGGCGATGGTTTTATGGCCGTCCCAGTTGCCGACGCCTTCGCCCATCGCATACGCGCCGTTGAAAAGCTGCACAAAACGGACACCGCGTTCCAAAAGCCGCCGCGCGAGCAGGCAGTTCCTTGCGAAACCTGCCTTGTTCTTATTTGGGTCAGTGACGCCGTAAAGCGCAAGCGTTGCGGCGCTTTCACCGCGAGTATCGCTGACCTCGGCAGCGGCGAGTTGCATTCGTGCGGCGAGTTCGTAGCTGGCGATGCGCGCGGAAAGCTCGGTGTCGCCGGGATACTGCGCAAGGTGCCGCTCGTTGAGGAACTTCACAAAGTCGCGCGTGGCCGAGTCGGCATCCGCGCTGATGGAGGCGGGCCGCGCGAGGTTGGCGATGGGTTTATCCGCGTTGAAAGGCGTGCCCTGATACGCGGCGGGCAGGAAGGCCGAGGCCCATTGGCGCGTGCTGATTTGCGGCACGCCGCGCGGATCAGGAATCGCAACGTAGGCTGGGAGATTCTGGCTCTCGCTGCCGAGCGCGTAACTCACCCACGAACCCATGCTCGGAAAACCGTCCAGAATAAAACCCGTGCTCATCTGGCTCTCAGCAGGACCGTGGGTGTTGGACTTGCCGGTCATCGAGTGAATGAAGCACAGCTCGTCAGCCAGTTCGCCGAGGCTGGGTAAGAGGTCGCTGGTCATTTTTCCCGATTGCCCGCGAGCGCGGAAATCCCACAGCGGCTTGATGAGGTTCCCGTTTTCTCCTTGAAACGTTACGAGTTTGTCCTGACCCGGCATTGGCGTGTCGTGCCGTTTAACTAATTCGGGCTTAAAGTCGAACGAGTCCACATGGCTCAACGCGCCCGTGCAAAAAATCATCAGCATCCGGCGCGCTCTCGGTTCAAAGTGCGGTGGGCGGGCCGCGTAAGGTCGGGCGGCATCAATTTCCGGTCGGATGGGCCCCGAACCCGCCGCCAACAAACCCTGCTCCGCTAGCAGCGAAGTCAGCGCCACGCCGCCCAAACCCATTCCGCCGAGTTGAAGGAAGTTGCGACGGTTCACGAGCTGGCCTACAGGTGATCGTCGAAGGTCACTCATGACTCAAAATACGCTTAAAAACTCGTTCGCGTTGAATAGCGCGCGGCACAGCGCAGGGAGACCGTAGGCTTTGACTAACTTGGTGCTCGCGGCCAACTCATCGCGCGTCGGCTCGCGGAGGAAAGCGAGTTGAAAAGCCCGCTTGGTTTGCGCCTCGTGTGATTTTCCTGCGTCCGTCGCCACCCGCTCGGCGAAGAACCCGGCCTGCTGCAAGGCAAACGGGCTGTTCAAGAGGTTGAGTGCCTGTAGCGGCGTCGTGCTGCGACTGCGCTTCGGAGCGACTTGGCCCGCATCTGGGCAATCGAATGCGCCGAAAGTGTTATCTAACTCCGTGCGGGGCTTCGATTGATAGACCATGCGCCGGAACTCGGTCGGTCCGAAGTCGGCGCGCGAGTTATAGACTTTCACGTAATTCGAGTTTGCCTCGAAAAGATCGAAACCCGGCCCGCCCATTGCCCGATCAAGCTTGCCACTGACTGCGAGCATCGTGTCGCGCAACGGCTCGGCATCGAGGCGACGCGCGGGGAAGTGCCAAAGAAAGCGATTGGAAGAGTCCAGGGCCATAGGCCGAGAATCGGGGCGATTCGATAATTGATTCTCAACACTCGACTGCTGGAACGCCGCGCTCGTGAGAATCAACTGGTGAATATGCTTCAGCCGCCAGCCACTCGCGATCAACTCGCTCGCCAGCCAGTCGAGCAACTCCGGGTGGGATGGACGGCCGCCGTTTAGGCCGAAATCACTCGGTGTGTCCACTAGGCCAATGCCGAAATGGTAATGCCACAGCCGGTTTACGATGACGCGCGCCGTCAGCGGGTTCTCCGGAGCCCCGAGCCACTTTGCCAACGCAAGCCGACGCTCCGAGTCCGTGGCTTCGAGGGGCACACTCAGCTTCGGCGCGAACGACGCCAGCACTCCAGGGCCAATCTTTTCGCGCGGCTGCATTGGGTCACCACGATGCATCAAAAACGTTTCGGCGGTTTGACCGAATTTGCCCGCGTAAACCATCGGGAAAGTCGTCACTGACACAAGCTCGGCTTCCCATTTCTTGCGTGCTGCCAGCAACTCCTCCAACCGCTTCGCTTCTGCCGGGGCCATGCCTTCCGCCGAGTAAGTGATGCCGCCGTTTGCTTTGCCGCCAAACGGCTCGCGATCGTCCGAGGTCGCCACCGTCTGCCACGCCATGCCGTCGGGCGACACCTCGATGCGATACCGCGTGGCAAGCCGGTCGTTGTAGCGAGGCACGTTGTCGCGGTCGCGGCTCCACTGCACGCGGTCAATCGTCTCGGCCTTCGCAAACTCGATTTGCACCCAGCCCTTGCCGCGCTCGTTGGAAATCCAGCTCCAGTCGTTGCCGTATTGACCGTCGTTCACGTGGGCCAGCTTGTGAATCGCATTGCCCGGCAGCGTGCTGGATGCCGTCGCCGTCGCGCCTGCGCTCGCGAGCGCCACGTTGCGCGAAGCGGCCCCGGCAGTGAACGCCTCCAATTCATCAATGCACGGTTCGAGTTGCGTGGTCGCGGTAATGCTGAAGCGGAGGAACTTTGCCGTGACTGCGGGGAAGCGGTCCAAGTTCAGCCCGCGCGTGACCGGCGGGCGGCGACCCGGCCCGTTCGTGCCGGTCTGCGCGACTGGCTCGAAACGCTCCATTTGCTTAGTAAGCGTCGCGAGTTGAGCGCGCAGCCCATCGGCCTTCGCCTGCAACTCCGCGAAATTCGGTGGTTTCACCGCGCGTTCGCCGTGCCGCACGCCTGCGAAGCAAGCCACGACGGAGTAATAATCTTTCATCGCAATGGGATCGAACTTGTGATCATGGCAGCGTGCGCAGTGCAGAGTGAGCCCGAGGAACGCGCTTGCCGTTGTGGCGGCAAAATCATTCAAGTCTTCCGCCCGCTGGTTGGCCGTCAGCACTGGGTCTGGCGATTTCACAATGTCCGTCGGTCCGCCGACGATGAAGCCCGTGGCCTCGTCCACGCCAAACGCGTCGCCCGCGAGTTGCTCAAGGATGAAGCGGTCGTAAGGCAGGTCGTTGTTGAACGCGCGGATGACCCAGTCGCGATACGGCCAGGCGTTCTTACGCGTGCCGTTGGTTTCGTAGCCGTTGCTCTCCGCGAAGCGCACCACATCGAGCCAGTGCCGCGCCCAACGCTCGCCGAAATGCGGAGAGGCCAGCAGCTTTTCGACCAGCTTGCCGATTGCCAATTGACGATTGCCAGTTCGGAACTCGCGCTCGAACGTCGCAACTTCCTCTGGCGATGGCGGCAGGCCGATAGTCGTAAAGTAAAGCCGGCGAATCAACGTGCGCGCGTCGGCGGGCGCGGAGAATGAGAGCTTCTGCTCAGCCAGCTTGGCGAGGAGGAAGCGGTCCACCGGATTGCCGCTTGCCGCTTGCCGCTTGTCGATTGTGGGGACAGTCGGCCGCTTCACCGGCTCCCACGCCCAGTGCTTCGCGCTCACGCTGGAGCCGTCGTCCGGCCACTGGGCCCCCTGGTCAATCCACGCGCGCAGCAGGCCGATCTGCTCACTGGTCAATGGCCCACCCTTCGGTGGCATCTGCATGTCCGGCACGAGGCCGGCGACGAAGTGTATCAGCGGGCTGTCCGCACTCTTACCAAGGACAATGTCCGGCGCGTGCGAGTCGCCGCCCTTGAGCGCGTCCGCCTTCCGGTCCAGGCGTAACTGGCCCTTCTGCTTATCCGGGCCGTGACAGAAGTAGCACTTCGACTCGAAAAGGGGCTTGATGTCCTTCCTGAAATCCACCGGGCGCAACGCGGCGGGCGGCAACTTCGACTTATCCACATCCGCCGCCGAAAGCGGCAAAATCCAGGCCAGTGCTGGGGCGAACAGGACAGCGGCACGACGACTTTTGCGTTTCAAGGCTACTTGAATTAAACTTTAGGAAGACACTGAGACAAGCCAGAAAACGTGGGCACATGGATCCTTGGAGGTCAACGCCCTAAACGCTTACCCACGCAGAAACTCCTTGATTCAGCGCCCCAGAAACTGGTCTCGACCACTACCGGCGCCGTATCCACTGCCACGCAGGCCGCGCTCGAAGTATCGGCCTAACGAAAAGTGTCTTGCTGATCCACGTCAGCGCGGTTCTGCGTGGCACTTGGTCCGGTGATTTGCCAACATTCAGGTCGATGTTTAAAACGCTCCGCAAGTGGGCTGAGTTTGTTAAGCTGTCGCACACGGTCTTCGCATTGCCGTTCGCCTTGGCCGCAATGGTCGTGGCGGCGCGCGACACGCGTGGCTGGCCGGGCTGGCGGACGTTTGGGCTGGTTGTGTTGGCGATGTTCTGCGCACGGACGTGCGCGATGGCCTTCAACCGCATCGTGGATCGGAAGTTCGATGCTGCGAACCCCCGCACGGCCAACCGCCACCTGCCCGCCGGGCAAATCTCGCTCGTTAGCGCGTGGGCGCTGTGCCTGCTAGCAGGCGCGGGCCTCGTGGGCGCGGCCTGGCTGTTGAACCCGCTGTGCTTGTACCTCTCGCCCGTCGCCTTATTCTTCGTCTGCTTCTACTCACTGACGAAGCGGTTCACCAATTATACGCACGTTTGGCTGGGCCTCGCGCTCGCGCTGGCCCCGGTGGGCGCGTGGCTGGCGGTAAAGGGACAGCTGGGCTTCAGCGCGGTGGAGGCGTCCTTTGGCATGGGGCCGCTCGGGCGCGTGGTGGCGGAGCGCGGTTTGACCGGGCTGCTGCCGCTCGTGCTCGCGCTGGCAGTGGTGTTCTGGCTCATCGGCTTCGACATCATTTACGCGATTCAGGACTTCGAGTTCGACCGCTCGCACGGATTGCACTCGCTCGTTGTGGCGTGGGGGCCGAAGAACGCGCTGACCGCCTCACTGCTCGCTCACGCGGTCATGTGGATTTTGCTGGTCATCTTCGGCCTGATGGCGGGCTTTCGGCTGGCTTACTACGTAGGGCTGGGCCTGATCGCAGGCTGCCTGTTATTGGAGCATTTCCTCGCCCGACGTCGCAGCCTGAACTGGATCAATAATTCGTTCTTTCGCCTCAACGCCGTCATAGGCGCTGTATTCCTTGCGGTGACAATAACGGAGGTGATCTTCCCCGGTTTTCGCCTGCGCGAATAACTAGCCGGCAAGGAAAATTGAGCGTTGCCAGACCCGTGGGGCTCCGGAGCCCGCACCCCATCTCAGGCCAGCACTTCGGCCAATTCCACCAACCGGCTGCGCTCGTTGACCGACTTAGCAGTGGCGGCCAAAATCGCAGTGACTTCGAGAATTTCCTGGTGTGGCACGGGCTCGACGCGCGTCTCGGCCATTTTCAAAAAGGTCTGAGCCATGCGGAAGATCTGGTAGTGATGGCCGAACCAGTAGTTACCATTGATAGCGGGGGTCCACTCGTAGGTTTTCTTCACGAAAGTCGCGGCAGCGGAGCAGTAAGTGGGCGCAACGTCAGGCCGGCCGTACCAGACCTCGGCGGGCATGCGGTCCTCGTAAGTGATCCATGCGCGGCAGGTGGCCTCCCGGGCATACATGTTTACGGCCTTTACCCCGGAGCCGCAAAGGGTCACGCACATCCAGACGGGATGCTGGCCGTAGATGAACCAGTTTTGGTAACTCCAGCCACCGGCCTGGCTACAGATCACATTTTGCAGCGGGCCGAATTCGCCGGTGGCCTTCATGCGGAGCGCTTCCTCGGTGCCCCATTGATGGCGGTAAAGGCTGGAGGACATGAGGGGCGCGTTGTGCTTCTTCGCAAAGTCAAGAATACGCCGCGTCTCAGCCACGGTGCCGCCAATGGGCTTGTCGCAAAAAGTTGGCAGGCCCTTGGCAAGACCCGGCGCACAAAGGTCGAAGTGGTCTTCACCGCGCCCGCTGGCGTCACCCACCCAGATTGCGTCGGAGTGCTTTACCAGTTCGTCGAGCGTGCGCGCGACTTGGACACCCGGAAAACAATCGGCAAATGCCTGTGCGCTAGGCAGGTCGGCGTCGTAGTAGGCGGAAATAACGGTGTTATCGAAGGGCAACTTGGCGAAGTCCTCTTTTGGGTTGCGGAAGTGCGACTTAAACAAATCCACTGGACCTTTAGTGAGGTGCTTCTCGATCATTTTAAGATCCACGGTCGGATGAAAGCCTTGCGCGAAATGATACGTGTGGCCGTTGGCCTTATGCGGTCGCCCGCCCATGGCGGCGGAGATGACACCAACACGCAGCGGCTTGCGCGGGCCAAACGTGGTCAGCGGGTCAGCAGCGGACGCGGCGGCAGTGAGAACCGTGGAGCTGGCAGCAGCCAAGAAGTGGCGGCGAGTAAGGCAGGAGTGCATGCGTGCCAAACCGACGTGCTTGCCAGCGGAGAAGTTCACTTCTACTTTCCCGCGCCTATGGAAAATGTCGTCATCATTGGCTCGGGCTGTGCAGGCTGGACGGCGGCGCTCTACACGGCGCGCGCGAATTTGAACCCTATTGTCGTTACCGGTGCGACCCCCGGCGGACTGCTCACAACCACGAGCATCGTCGAGAACTTTCCCGGCTTCCCCGAGGGCGTGGATGGGACTGAATTAATGATGAAAATGCAGGCGCAGGCCGAGCGCTTTGGCACGCGCGTCCAGTTTGGCGCGACAGTTGAGGCGGTCGATCTTGGCAGACGCCCATTTGTCGTGACCATTGACGGCGAGAAAGTGGAAACAAAATCCATCATCATCGCCACCGGCGCAGGTCACAAACATCTGGAAGTACCCGGCGAGGACGAACTGGAAAAGAAGGGAGTCACTTACTGCGCCACCTGCGACGGCGCGCTGCCGATGTTCCGGAATCAACCACTCGTGGTCGTGGGCGGCGGTGACTCCGCATGCGAAGAAGCCACCTATCTGACGCGTTTCGCTTCGACAGTATATCTCGTCCACCGCCGCGACACGTTACGAGCCTCGAAAGTCATGGCCGAGCGCGCACTCTCCAACCCAAAAATCAAGCCGGTTTGGAACTCTGTCGTGACGGAGGTGCTCGACGTTTCCACCGGTAAAGTCACGAGCGTGAAGCTGAAAAACACCAAGACCGGCGCGGAGAGTTTGCTGCCGTGCGCGGGCGTATTCGTTGCCATCGGGCACTATCCAAACACGCAGCTATTTAAGGGCCAGATCGCGCTCGATGAAAACGGTTACGTGGTGCGCGCGAAAGGTTCGCAGACCACGGTTGAAGGCGTGTTCGTCGCAGGCGACTGTTCAGATCACGTTTATCGCCAAGCGATCACAGCTGCGGGCATGGGCTGCGCGGCGGCGATTGATGCGGAGCGGTACCTCGGATCGCTGAACCAATGATGCCTGTATCAAGGATAAACGCTGACCAGCGGTAATCCCCCTTAGTAAACGGGAGGACGACAGAACAAAGCCTGCCTGCGAGTGCCCCACTCAAACGGGTCACCGTGACATTATCTGTTCACCCGAATCTGCATGCGGGGCATCAATCAAATCCCCAAGGTCAATTTTGGTGGGCGAATCAAGATTGAATCCGCCGGGAGGCTTGCCTAGCTTACACATAAAACCGGCCTGCGAGTCGGCTCATTCAATTACTCATGAACGCTCTCCTTGTGCGCCGCCACGCCCTGACGGCCGTCGCAGTTTCCACCGTTTGCTTCCTCGCTGCCTGCAAAAAGGAGGAGCAGCCCGCGCCCCCGTCGGGCAAGCCGGGGGAAGGACCGGCTTCCGCGAGCGTTATCAAAGTCGGCGAGTTCGCCTCGCTGACCGGCAAGGAGGCGACCTTCGGCCAGTCCTCGCACAAGGGGACATTACTCGCCATCGAGGAACTCAACGCCGCGGGCGGCGTGCTGGGCCGCAAGTTCGAGCTGATCACCGAGGATACGCAATCCAAGCAGGGCGAGTCCGCCAGCGTCGTCCGCAAGCTCGTCTCGCGCGACAAGGTCATCGCCATTCTTGGCGAGGTCGCGTCTGGCCGCTCACTCGAAGCCGCGCCGATTTGCCAGAACGCCAAGGTGCCCATGATTTCTCCCAGCTCAACGAATCCGAAGGTCACGGAGGTCGGTGACTTCGTTTTCCGCGTGTGCTTCATTGACCCCTTCCAAGGCACCGTGATGGCGCTCTTCGCGAAGAACACGCTCAAGGTAAAAAACGTCGCCGTGCTCACAGATGCGGCGGCCCCTTACAGCGTCGGTCTCGCCACGTTCTTTAAGGAAAAGTTCGTTGCGGACGGCGGGAAAATCGCGGTGGAGCAGAAATTCAGCAGCGGCGACAAAGACTTCAAAGCCCAGCTCACCGCCATCAAGGCCGCAAACCCCGACGCCATCTTCGCTCCCTGCTATTACACCGAGGCCGGCCTCATCACACAGCAGGCGCGGCAGCTCGGCATTAACCTGCCGATTTTCGGGGGCGACGGCTGGGAAGCTCCGGAACTGCTCACCATTGGCGGTAAAGCGATGGACGGCACCTTCTACTCCACCCACTACTCACCCGAGGACAAAACCGAGATGGTCGCCACCTTCGTGAAAAAGTTCAAAGCCCGCTGGAACAACGAAGTCCCCGACGCGATGGCGGCGCTCGGCTACGACTCCGCGCTCGTCCTTGCCGACGCCATCAAGCGCGCTGGCAGCACCGACGGCCAGAAGCTCCGCGACGCCCTCGCTGCCACCAAGGACTTCATCGGCGTCACCGGCAAGACCACCCTCGACGCCAAGCGCAACGCCACGAAACCCGCCGTCATCATTGAGGTAAAAGACGGAAAGTTTGTTTACAAGGAAACTGTCAACCCGTAGGCACTGGAGCTGAGGCTGCAATCTGCGGCGAGCATGACCGAGTTCTTCCAGCAGCTCATCAACGGCCTTTCGCTCGGCGCGATTTACGCGCTCATCGCGCTGGGTTACACCATGGTTTACGGCGTGCTGCGCTTCATCAACTTCGCGCACAGCGACGTGTTCATGGTCGGGGCGTTCGCGGGGTTCTACATCGGGCGAGGAATGCCGAAGGAGTCATTCGCCTCGGGCCTCCTCGCGTTGATGGGTGCGATGGCCGTTTGCGCGCTGCTGGGCGTGACCATTGAACGGCTTGCTTACCGCCCGCTCCGCAACCGTTCCAAACTCACGGTGCTCATCACCGCCATCGGCGTTTCGCTCCTGCTGGAATACACCGGACAATTTGTCTTCGGTGCGGCCCCCAAACCGTTTCCCACACTCTTTCCAACTCGCACGTTCAACATTGCCGGCTTGGTTTTCTCGTCGAACCAGCTCGTCGTCTTCGCCGTCACGGTCGGGCTGCTGGGTGCGCTGCAATACATCGTGCTCCGCACCAAGGTCGGCACGGCGATGCGCGCTGTCTCCTTCAACCAACAAGCTGCGTCGCTCGTAGGCATCAACAACGACCGCATCATCTCCTTCACCTTCGCGCTCGGTTCGGCGCTGGCGGCAGCGGGCGGCATCCTCTACTCACTGAACTACCAGGCCATTGATCCGCTCATGGGCGTGCTGCCGGGCTTAAAGGCCTTTGTCGCGGCAGTGCTCGGCGGCATTGGCAACATCCCCGGTGCGGCACTCGGCGGTCTGCTGCTCGGCGTGGTGGAAACCTTCTTCAACGGCAGCCGCTTTAGCACCTTCACTGATGCGATTGCCTTCGCAATTCTGATTGGCATCTTGCTCTTTCGTCCAGCGGGCTTGCTGGGCAAGCTGCAGATCGAGAAAGTCTGAGGTATGCCGAATTTCGAACATCAAATTCCCACAACACCAATTGGGTGCAGTCATTCTGCCACAGGGACGCATTCACCGCTCGCCATCGGTAGCTCGCAATTTATCCCGTGATTCCCCGTTCCCAAATCGTCCTCGCCGGCGCTCTCGCCAGCGCTGGCCTGCTCGCCGTCCTCCAGCCGCGCATTGATGACTACTTCGCCCTCATCATCTCAAACATCGGCATCAACATCATCCTCGCGGTTAGCCTGAATCTCATCAACGGCTACACCGGGCAGTTCTCGCTCGGCCACGCGGGTTTCATGGCCGTGGGCGCGTACACGACGGCGGCCATCACCATGTTCGGCGCACCGAAGTTCGCGCCCGCCCTCACTCAAGGCGCAGGCATCCACGCGCTGTTCCCGATTGCGCTCATCGGCGGCGGACTCACAGCGGCGCTGGCAGGCGTGCTGGTGGGCGCGCCCTCGCTTCGGCTCAAGGGCGACTACCTCGCCATCGTTACGCTCGGCTTCGGCGAAATCATCCGCGTCCTCTTCCGCAACGTGGACTCGCTCGGCGGCGCACTGGGACTCAACAGCATCCCTGCCTATACCAATCTCTTCTGGGTCTATGCCTTCGCGGCGCTGACGGTTTACGTAGTCGTGAGCATGGTAAATTCGACTTATGGCCGTGGCTTCCTCGCCGTGCACGACGACGAGATCGCCGCTGAGGCGATGGGCATCAACACCACGCGCTACAAGATCACCGCGTTCGTCGTGGGCGCGTTCTTCGCCGGCGTGGCGGGCGGATTGTATGGGCACTCCATCCTCACCATCGCGCCGACGGGTTTCGACTTCATGCGCTCCATCGAGATCGTAGTGATGGTCATCCTCGGGGGGATGGGCAACACGGCTGGCGTCATCATCGCCGCCGTGCTGCTGACGCTGCTGCCGGAGGGCCTGCGAATGCTCGCGGGCGTGCGCGTGGACCTGCCCTTTGCCGCGCCGTTCAACAACCTCAAGTGGATCGCCGACACGCGGATGATCATCTACTCGCTGCTGGTGATCGTGCTGATGCTGGCGCGGCCTCAAGGCTTGTTCAACTGGGCCAACCGCGGAGCAGCAAAGTCAAAATTTTAAGGCGCAGCCGAGCAGTCATCCGCTTCGATTTGTAGCGGGAGGTTTTTCTACACGTGGCACTAACAGCGCTCCTTTAATTAGCCGGCAAAACTCCTTTTTTGAGGCTTTCTGCAATGGGCCACCCCTGGCTTCCGGGGAACCGCCAGCCTTGTATTCCACCGCTAACCGGTCCAGCCGCGTGATCCGGAGGAATGCCTGACCTTTCTGCCAGATCTGGCCCTGCTGAAGTCGGAGTAACTGCGCCATGGCGCAAGTTTGCGGCAATCGCCCAGCAGCACAAGGCGGTTTGCGGCTACTTCGCCTCCCACGCTTTGGCGCGGGCAAGCGCCTTCTCCCAGCCGGCGGTAAGCCGTTCGCGCTCCCGGCTTTTCATCGCGGCGGCGAAGCGCCGGTCTACCTGCCACTGTGCGGCGATTTCCTTTTGGTCCTTCCAATAACCAACGGCGAGGCCAGCCAAATACGCCGCACCGAGCGCCGTAGTTTCCGAAACGTGCGGGCGCACGACGGGGACGCCAAGTAGATCGGACTGAAACTGCATCAAGAGGTTGTTCCTGCTCGCGCCACCATCCACACGAAGTTCCCTTAACTTAATTTTCGCATCCGCCTCCATCGCATGCAACACGTCGGCAACTTGGTAGGCAATACCTTCGAGTGCAGCGCGGGCGATGTGCGCGGAGGTGGTGCCACGGGTTAGGCCGGCGAGCAGTCCGCGCGCGTATTGGTCCCAATGCGGCGCACCCAGGCCGGCAAAGGCGGGCACGAGATAGACGCCGCCGGTGTCGGCGACCTGCGCGGCGAGCGCCTCGACATCGCCCGATGCCTTAATGAGGCCGAGGCCGTCGCGCAGCCATTGCACGACCGCGCCGGCGATGAAAATGCTGCCCTCGAGGGCGTATTCCGTGCGAGTCCCGATGCGCCACGCGACCGTGGTAAGCAGGTTGTTTCGCGAGGTCACGGGCTTGGTGCCGGTGTTCATCAGCATGAAACAGCCAGTTCCGTAAGTGTTCTTAACCATGCCGGGCCGCGTGCAAGCTTGACCGAAAAGCGCGGCCTGCTGGTCGCCCGCGATGCCCGCGATGGGAATCGGCGCGCCGAAATGCGTGGTCTCCCCATAAACCTCGCTCGACGCTCGCACCTTTGGCAGCACCGCACGCGGGATGCTGAAAAGAGCGAGCAACTCATCGTCCCAGTCGCCGGTGTGGATGTTGAAGAGCATCGTGCGCGAGGCGTTGCTGGGATCGGTGACGTGAACGCGGCCGCCGGTGAGTTGCCAGACGAGCCAGGTGTCAATCGTGCCGAAGGCAAGTTCGCCGCGTTTCGCCCGGGCCTTCGCGCCAGGGACGTTTTGCAACAACCATTGGAGTTTCGTGCCGGAGAAGTAAGCGTCGAGCACGAGGCCAGTCTTGCGGCGGATGAGGGCGGCCTTGCCGGCACGCTTGAGTTTGTCACACGTAGCGGCGGTGCGACGATCCTGCCAAACGATGGCATGGGCGATGGGTTTACCGGTGTCGCGCTCCCACACCACGGTCGTCTCGCGCTGGTTGGTGATGCCGATGGCGGCGATGTCATTGGCGGTGAGGCGGGCCCTGAGGATGGCATCCGCCGCAACATTGGATTGTGTGGCCCAGATTTCATTGGCGTCGTGCTCCACCCAGCCAGGTTTGGGGAAAATCTGCCGGAACTCCTGCTGGGCCACGGAGACGATGGAGCCGGCGTGGTCGAAGACGATGGCGCGCGAACTGGTGGTGCCTTGATCGAGGGCAAGGATGTGTTTCATGGAAGAGGTTGAGGTTTGAAAGTTGAGAGTTGGGAGAGGGAAGCCGGTGTCTCTCAATATTTAACTTTCATCTCTCAACAGTCTGCCGTCACGCCGGCCAGAACATCTTAAACAGGCACGCTCCGAGCACGCCGCCGATGAGCGGACCGACAACCGGCACCCATGCGTAGCCCCAGTCTGAGCCACCCTTGCCCGCGATAGGCAGCACGGCGTGGGCAATGCGCGGGCCGAGGTCGCGCGCAGGGTTGAGCGCGTAGCCAGTCGGGCCGCCGAGCGAGAGCCCGATGGACCACACGAGCACGCCGACGAGCGCGGGGCCAAAGCCCGTGTCCCAGCCAAACTCGGGCTTGAGGTTTGCCTTGGAGCCGATCGCTAGCACGCCGAGCAGCAGCATGGCGGTGCCGATGATTTCGCAGACCAGGTTGGCGCGTGGATTTCGGATGGCGGGGCCGGTGCAAAAGGTACCAAGTTTCGCGCCTTGGCTTTCCGTCTCGGCCCAGTGCGGCAAATATGCGAGCCACACGAGGATCGCGCCGAGGACTGCGCCGGCCATTTGTGCGGCGATGTAAACGGGCACCAAGTCCCAACTAAGCTTATCGAGGCTCGCCATCGCGACCGTCACAGCGGGGTTCAAATGCCCGCCGCTGATGCTACCCACACAATAAACCGCCACTGTAACAGCGAGCGCCCAGCCAGTGGTGATAACGATCCAGCCGGAGTTCTGCCCCTTGGATTTGTTGAGCAACACGTTCGCGACAACACCGTCGCCCAAGAGTATAAGGATCGCGGTGCCGATAAGTTCAGCAAGAAAAGGTGACATTCTGTGACGCAATAGTTAGTTGAGGGAACTTTTGAAAACTAATCGGCTCACGGGCGCAGCGTCACGAGAAAACGGTGGTCACCATGTGACTGCCGCCAGTTAATCCCCTCATTCAGCGTGCAACGATGGCCGCCTAGGGCAGACGTCAACCGACCAATTCCTTCATCACCTCGTGCTGGTGGTCCACGAGCGGATGCGGACGGCCCGCGAGGTCGGTAAACATCGTGGCGTGCGGATCGAGACCTAAGTGCTGGTAGAGCGACGCAAAAACCTCGCCGAAGTGAATACCACGCTCGGCAATCTCGCCGCCCAGCCGGTCCGTTGCGCCGATGACCTGCCCCGTGCGGAAGCCACCGCCCGCCAGCAAGCCACCGCCCACGCGTGGCCAGTGGTCGCGGCCCGCTTCCTTGTTGATGGTCGGGGTGCGACCGAATTCGCCCCACGCCACGACCGCTACGTCCTTGGCCATGCCCCGCTCATGCAAATCCTGCACGAGTGCGGCCATGCCTTGGTCGAAATAGGGCAGGTGCGTGTTTTTCGCTTCGTTGAAGTTGTCCGAGTGAAAATCCCAGCGGCCAAAATTCAGTGTCACCACACGCGCCCCGGCTTCAACGAGCCGACGGGCCATCAGGAACTGCTCGAGGTTGCGCGGGGCACCATCGCCATAGTTCGCAGTGAAGCCTTTGCCGTAAAGCTCCCGGGTCTTCTCGTCCTCTTTTGAGACGTCCAACGCCTCGGCGAGCTTGCTGGAGGTCAGCATTCCGAGCGCGCGTTGTTGGAAGGCATCAAGGCCGTCGAGCACGCCGCTGTTGTCCACGTCGCGGCGGAGGTGGTCGAAAGATGCGAGCAGCGACTTGCGG
>Ga0194134_10002087_pt1 | contig 24578 bp, 37 predicted proteins | sample TA2KigOff0mmetaG_FD_148602 | JGI IMG/M metagenome (GOLD analysis project Ga0194134, IMG submission 148602) | Freshwater microbial communities from Lake Tanganyika, Tanzania - TA2015056 Kigoma Offshore 0m | ecosystem: Environmental > Aquatic > Freshwater > Lake | place: Tanzania: Lake Tanganyika... | reverse complement strand
GAGACCACCACCTGACGGCTGCTGTAGCGGGGCTGATGGCGACGGCCATGGAGCCGTTGGCGCCACAGACGTCTCGCCGCCAGCGACACCAACACCCTGCTCTTGGGCACGGCCCTCACTGTTCACATTGAACAGTCTGGTCCCCACGCTGAGCTCAGGACTTGCTGTTCATCAGCTGCTCGATCCTGCGGATGCGCGCCAGGGTCGTGGTCCACACCTCCAGCTCAAAGGCGCGGCCCTGATCGCCTGCCTCAACAGCGCTGCGGCACTGCTCGACCAGCTGCTCGATCGGCTCGCCCCGCTCGAACGCATCCCACAGCGTGCGCTCATGGCGTGCCCGCTCAATGAAGTTCCAGCGCTGCAACCAACCAGGCAGACCAGACACGCGCGCCCTGCAACTGGCGTCAGTTAAGCCCAGAATCGACGCACCCTTGCAAGCCGCCGCCATGCCTCGCAGTCCGTTGAACCTGCTGCTGGCGGCCCCGCTTGGGCTGGCCACCCTGGCCTTGGCGATGCCCACGGCGGCATTCGCTCAAACCGAAACCAAAGGCCAGAGCCCAGCCCCCCAGAAAGCGGCCGAACCCGACACCCGCAGCTTCATCGGCACCTGGGCCCTCACCGACAACCGCAACAACCTCTTCAACGTGCGCCTGTTTCCAGGCGGCAAAGCGATCAGCACCGCGGGCAGCGAGGGCGCACCCGCAGCCGGGGCCTCAAGGCTGAGCCCCAACGAGATGCGCGAACTGGGCCGCTGGCAGGCGTGGGGTAACGGCGTGCGCATCGACTACGGCGATGGCTGGACCGACTGGATCTACGTGGGTCCCGAGGGACTCAGCCATGCCGCCTGGCAGCCCGGCCAGAGCCGCGGCAGCGTGCCGTTCAACTTTGGCCCGGCGGTCAAGCTCAGCGGCGCCGAGGCGCAGGTGGTCGGGGTCTACAGCTTCCCGCCGGCCCAGAGCGAGCTCAAGCCCTACATCGCCACCCTGCTCTCCAACGGCCAGGCCTTCAACGCCATCGACAACCGCGCCGGCGGTGTGTGGACCCTCAACGGCTCCACCGTGGTGATCGACTGGATCAGCGGCTGGCGCACCACGATGAGCATCGATCCGGCCACGCCGCTGCGCCTGCGCCACTGGGAACCAGGGGCTGATCGCAACGGGCCCGAAACCGGTGGCATCCGCCAGGGCAGGCGGATCGAATGAATGGCGGCCAGGCCTGATGAGCAAGCCCAGCTGACCGCTACCAGTTGCGGGCCAGATCGACCAGCGAGATCACCAGGCCGATGCTGATGGCTGCGGGCGACACCCAGCGCAGCAGCCACAGGATCCGGGCCACCAGCGCCGGCGGCGTACCGGACGCCAGCAGGTCGTCGCGCAGGCGTCCTGGAGCACCCCAGCCCAGCAGCAGGGTCAGAAAGAGACCGCCGGCGATCAGCAGCACCCCGCCAAAGACTGCATCCATGCGCTCGAGCACCGTGGTGTTGAGCGCGGCCGGCAGCCCCAGCACAATGACGAGCAGCACGCTGAGCCACACCGTGCGGCGGCGGCTCCAACCCAGCCGGTCCATCAACGAAGCAACCGGCACCTCAAGCAGCGACACCGACGAGGTGATCGCGGCGATGTAGGCCAGCACGAAGAACGCCACCGCCACCACACGTCCGGGACCACCCAGAGAGGCCATGCCGGTGGGCAGGGCAATGAACAGGGTGCCCACCGTGCTGCCGCTGACCACATCGCCCAGGGCAAAGCTCGCGACCAGCGGAAAGGTGACGCAGCCGGCCATCAGGCCGACGGCGGTGTCCATGCCCACCACAGCAACCGCCTCGGTGGGGATCGAACTGCGCTGATCCAGGTAGGCCGCGTAGGCCAGGATGCAGCCGATGCCCGCACCGATCGAAAAGAACGCCTGGGTGAAGGCGTTGCGGATTGTGGTGGGATCGCTCAACTTGCTGGGATCCCACTTGAGCAGAAAGGTGTGATAGCCCGCCTGGGCGCCAGGCAGAAACGAGGCCCACACCAGCAGCGCCAGCAGCAGCACAAACAACAGGGGAATCCCCCAGCGGGAGAGCCGCTCAATGCCGGCGCGGATCCCGGCAGCCACCACCACCCCGGTGAGCGCCAGGCTGAGCACATGGCCAGCGACCGCATCGCCGCCCGTGCTGATCTCGGCAAAGAACGCCTCGGCCGCCGCCATATCGGCCGGCAGGCCTACCAGCAGGGCATGCAGCAGCGTGCGACCGGTCCAGCCCATGAGCACCGCGTAGTAGCTCAAGATGCCCACCGCCGCGGCCATAAACAGCCAGCCCAACGGCGCCCAGCGGCGCCCGCCGGCGGTGATCGGCGCCAGCAGCGGCGCATGGCCGGTGCTGCGTCCCAGCACCATCTCGGCGATCAGCACCGGCAGGCACACCAACAGCACGATCAGCACGTAGAGCACCACAAACGCCAGCCCGCCCCCCTGGGAGGCCCGGTAGGCAAAACCCCAGAGGTTGCCCAGCCCCACAGCGCTGCCGGCCGCCGCCAGCACAAAGCCCAACGCCGAGCTCCAGCGCTCGGGCGGATGGCCCTGGAGCTGCCCCTGCCCGGCAGGCGACTCAGAGAAAGGGCTGGGCATCAGCGTGAAACAGCATCGATGGGGCCCAGTGTCCCGCGTTACACCGCAGGGCACCAGATCAGCCCAGGGCCTGCAGCCGCTGCAGATCCCCCGTCCAACGCAACAGCAGCGGATCAGCCGTGACCAGGGTCGCCCCGGCGGCCCTGGTCGTAGCCACGATGCAGCGATCCACCAGGCTGGCCCGCTGCGGCAAACCGTCCAACGCCCCAGCCGCCACAACGAGATCGCCATCCAGCGGCAGCTCCTGCAACCCCTGCCGCAGCCATTCATGGCGCCAGGCCTCCGTGCTCCAAGCCAGCAGCAGTGCCCCCTGCTGACGCAGCTGTGTCACCTCCCAGAAGCTGATGGCACTCACAGCCAGAACCCCAGCACTCCAGGCCCTGCTGATTTCAGCGCGGGCACGGGATCCCAGGCGGTGAGGCTGCAGCGAACACCAGACCAGCACGTGGGTATCGAGCAGGATCATTGGCCCCGCCCGCATGCGGCCAGATCCACCAGGATGCGGCCGCCCGAAGCCACCCCGAAGGGCGTCTGGGCCCGCTGGCTGGCTACCGGCATCAACTGAACCAGAGGTTTGCCGCGCTTCTCGATCACCAGTGACTGCCGCGTCGCAGCCACCTGATCCATGAGCGCCAGGCACTGGGCCTTGAACTGCGACGCCGCGATCGTGCGCATGACTGGAGAGAAGGCGGGGTACGGGAGATCATTCCCACCGCCTTGCACAGATGACCATGGTCATGACCATGGTCCGATTCCCCAAGGGGAGACGTAACGGGAAGGAAGAGGAACAGGAAGAGAAACAGGAACAGAGCAAGGACAAGAACAGGGCCTGGAACTCGTCCTGAACCTGAAACTGGGACTGGGAACGAAAAAGGGCGCGCATGGGTTGTGCGTGGAAAGGGGGGATGCCACCACCCACACGGCCAGCGCCCCCGATCAGCCAGGCAGCCAGCCAGCCAGGCAGCCAGCGATCCAGCCCCCTCGCCCGAGCCAGACGGGCCGATGAGCCGAAAGTGACAAACTGGGCGGCGATCTGTGAAGCCAGCCCGTGAAAGCCCTCTCCGTGCTCGGCTCCACCGGCTCGATCGGCACCCAGACGCTGGAGCTGGCCGAGGAGTTCCCCGATCGCTTCAAGGTGGTGGCCCTCACCGCCGGCAACAACCTCGATCTGCTGGTCGAGCAGATCTGCCGCCACGCCCCCGAGGTGGTGGCTCTGGCCGACCCTCAGCGCATCGGCCAGCTGCGCGAGCGCCTGGGCGCCCTGGAGCCGAGCGCCCGGCCGGCCCGCCTGCCCGAGCTGCTGGGCGGCAGCGATGGCCTGTGCGCCGCGGCCGCCTGGCCCACCGCTGATCTGGTGGTAACCGGCATTGTGGGTTGCGCCGGCCTGTTGCCCACCCTGGCAGCGATCAGAGCCGGCAAAGACCTGGCCTTGGCCAACAAGGAGACCCTGATCGCCGCCGGGCCGGTGGTGCTGCCCGAGCTGGCCAAGAGCGGCTCGCGCCTGCTGCCAGCCGACTCGGAGCATTCGGCGATCTTTCAGTGCCTGCAGGGCACGCCCTACGCCGAGACGGCGCGCCTGAGCACCGGCACCCCCACCCCGGGCCTGCGCCGCATCCAGCTGACCGCCAGCGGCGGCGCCTTTCGCGATTGGGACCCCGCCGATCTGGTCAAGGCGACGGTGGCCGATGCCACCAGCCACCCCAACTGGAGCATGGGCCGCAAGATCACGGTCGATAGCGCCAGCCTCATGAACAAGGGGCTCGAGGTGATCGAGGCCCACTACCTGTTTGGCCTGGACTACGACCACATCGAGATCGTGATCCACCCCCAGTCGATCATCCACTCGATGGTGGAGCTGGCCGACAGCTCGGTGCTCGCCCAGCTGGGCTGGCCCGACATGAAGCTGCCGATCCTGTACTGCCTGAGCTGGCCCGAGCGGCTCGAGACCCCCTGGCGCCGCCTCGATCTGACCGAGGTGGGCGCGCTCACCTTCCGCAAACCCGACCCGGCCCGCTACCCCTGCATGGAGCTGGCCTATGCGGCAGGACGCGCCGGCGGCACCATGCCGGCGGTGATGAACGCCGCCAACGAGCAGGCCGTGGCGCTCTTCCTCGACGAGCAGATCCATTTCCTCGATATTCCGAAGCTGATCGACGGGGTGTGCGATCGCCACAAAGACGACCACACGGCCGATCCCTCGTTGGACGACGTGTTGGCAGTCGACGCCTGGGCCCGCACAGCGGTGCGCGAGGCTGCAGCCCGGCTCAACGCCATGGTGCCGGCTGCGCTGCCAGGCTGATGCAGGCCAATCCCCGGGTCAGCCATCACCTGCTGCTCTGCGCCACCCCCACCAAGGGCTTGTGCTGCCCTGATCCGCAGCAGGGTGCCGCGAGCTGGGAGACGCTCAAGCGCCTGGTGCGTGAGCGGGGCCTGGAGGACCTGGGGCGGCCTGGCGGCATCGTGCTGCGCAGCAAGGCCGACTGCCTGCGCATCTGCGCCAATGGCCCCGTACTGCTGATCTGGCCCGACGGGATCGTCTATGGCGGCGTGAGCCCCGAACGACTCGCTCGCATCGTCGATGAACACGTCATTGGCGGCACCCCGATCGCCGAATGGATCACGGCTCGTTATGCGCCACTGTCGACACCAAACGGCGCGTCCTTGAACTGGAGCAACGGCACCTAGGGCTACATTGACGCCCAAGTGGATGGGCCGTGTCTCGCTGTGAACAGCACACCGCAACCACATGGGCAACCAGGCACGGTCAAGCAAACCTTGAGCGTCTGGCTGACCTCCTCACGGATGACGGTCCAATTGGGTGTGTTCCTGATCTGGTTCTACCTGTGGTCGAGAACCCATCGCGGCTGAAGGGCCACGGGCAGGATCGCTCAACTCACTGAGGCAGGCTTCTTGCCCACGCCCAGCTCGCGCAGTTCGCTGAGCAGGCCGGCGAGCACAGCCTTGGCATCGCCAAAGACCATGGCCGTCTGGGGCAGCTCGAACAGGGCGTTCTTGATGCCGGCATAGCCGGCCCCCAGACTGCGTTTGACGACAAACACCTGACGCGCCTGATCGACCTCCAGCACCGGCATGCCGAACAGGGGGCTGCTGGGATCGCTCTTGGCGTCGGGGTTCACCACGTCGTTGGCGCCCAGCACGATCACCACATCGGTGCGGGGGAATTCAGGGTTGATCGCGTCCATTTCAAGCAGCTGCTCGTAGGGCACATCGGCCTCGGCGAGCAGCACGTTCATGTGGCCCGGCATGCGGCCGGCCACCGGATGAATCGCGTAGCTCACTTCGGTGCCGTTGGCCTCGAGCAATTTGGAGAGCTCGCGCAGGGTGTGCTGGGCCTGGGCCACCGCCAGGCCATAGCCGGGTACAAAGACCACACGCTCGGCGGTTTCCAGGGCCATGGCGCACTCTTCGGCACTGCAGCTGGTGATGCGGGTGTAGCCCGCCTCATCACCGCCACCGCCCACATGGCCGCCGGCGCTGGCCCCCAGCGCCCCGCCGAACAGCACGCTGACCAGCGAGCGGTTCATGGCCGTGCACATCACCTGGGTGAGGATCAACCCGGCGGCGCCCACCATGGCGCCGGCGACGATCAGCAGCTGGCTGCCGACCACAAAGCCGGCCGCCGCGGCCGCCACGCCCGAGTAGCTGTTGAGCAGCGAGATCACCACCGGCATGTCGGCGCCGCCGATCGGCAGGGTCACGCCGATGCCCAGCAGGCTCGAGGCCACCACCAGCAGCCACAACGCCGCGCCTGCCGGATCGGCAGGCAACGCCAGTCCGCCCACCAGGGCCGCCACCGCCAGGGCGATGTTGACGGCATGGCGCACCTGACTCTGGGTCCAGCCAGGGGTGTCGATCCAGCCCTGCAGCTTGCCCATCGCCACAATCGAGCCGCTGAAGGTGATCGCCCCGACAAACACCGAAATCACAATCGAGATGCGCTCCACCAGCACCGCTCCACTGAGCGCGGCATCAGGCGCGCTCTGAAACAGCGCCACAGCCACAGCCACCAGCAGTGAAGCCATGCCGCCGCAGCCGTTGAACAGGGCCACGGTCTCGGGCATGGCGGTCATCGGCACACGCCGGGCCAGCAGCAGTCCGGCACAACCACCGATCGCCGTGCCGCCTGCAATCCACAGCCAGGCCGCAGGGCTGAGCTGCTGCTCGATCAGCAAACCGACCACGGCCAGGGCCATCGCCAGCGCCGCAAGGCCATTGGCCGAACGCGCCGAGCGCACCTTCGAGAGGCCCTTGAGCCCCAGGGCGAGCAGCAACACCGCCAGCAGATCGAGGGCATAGGGCATCGCCGCCAGCACTGCGGCCAGGGGTGATGCCGCCGGTTGCGGCAAAGAGGCAAGCAGGGTCGGGCACATGGTTGTGAACAGGTCGTAGGGACTCAGAGCCGTCAACGGCGATCGCTCTTGCGCGCAAACATCGCCAACATGCGATCGGTGACCACAAAGCCACCGACGACGTTGAACAGGGCAAAGGCAAGCGAGGCGCCCCCCAACAGCAGCAAAGCCGGCTGCCCATGGGCCTGGGCGATCAGGGTGAGCGAAGCCAGCACGGTGATGCCGCTGATCGCATTGGCCCCGCTCATCAGCGGGGTGTGGAGGGTGGGCGGCACTTTGCCGATCAGCTCAAGACCCAGCAGGCTGCCGAGCAGCAGCACCCACAGAGCCTGCGACAGAGAACTCATGTCAAGCGGTCGTTGGTGAGGTGGAACCAGAGGCAGCTGCCGCGCCCGCGGGCGCAGGCAGCAGATCCGGCCGCAGACAGCGGCCGGTGTGGGTGATGAGGCAGCCTTCAAGGATCGGGTCGCTGGGATCGAGGCCCAAGCGGGGCTGATCGTCTGGCTGGTCATCGGCCTTGCCTGCCGCCAGCAGGTGCTGAAGCAGGGCCAGCAGGTTGCGCGCATAGAGCGTGCTGGCGTGCTGGGCCAGGCTGCTGGGCAGGGCATCGGCACCGATCAGCTGCACGCCATGCCGCTCCACGGTGTCGCCGGCGACGCTGCCCTCGCAGTTGCCGCCCTGGGCGACGGCCAGATCGACCACCACCGAGCCTGGCTTCATGCCGGCGAGCATGGCGTCGCTGATCAGCCGCGGCGCCGGCTTGCCCGGCACCTGCGCAGTGCAGATCACCAGATCGGCCAGGGCCAGCTGCTCGGCAAGCTGCTGGCGCTGGGCCGCCAGAAAGGCTTCGCTGGCTGCCAGGGCGTAGCCGCCTGCCTCGGCCGGACGCTCCTGCTCTGAGGGCGGGTCGATGAAGCGGCCCCCCAGCGATTCGACCTGCTCTTTGGCAGCAGGGCGCACATCGCTGACGTAGACGATGGCGCCCAGGCGCCGCGCCGTGGCCACAGCCTGCAGGCCGGCCACACCGGCCCCCAGCACCAAGGCGCGGGCCGGCTGAATCGTGCCGGCGGCCGTCATCAGCATCGGCACGTAGCGGTTCAGCGCCGAGGCGGCCAGCAACACGGCCTTGTAGCCGGCGATGTTGGCCTGCGACGAGAGCACATCCATGCTCTGGGCGCGACTGATGCGCGGCAGCAGCTCCATGGCAACCGCCGAGACCCCTCGCTCAGCCAGCAGCGTCAGCCGCTGCGGCGCGTCATAGGGCTCCAGCAGCCCGACAAGCAGGGCGCCCGACTTGAGCTCGGCAAGCTGCTCAACGGGTGGCGGGGCCACCACCAGCACCACATCGGCCGCAGACCACGGCAGCGCAGCTGGCGAGACAATCTGAGCGCCGGCGGCGGCATAGAGAGCATCGTCAAAACCGGCAGCATCACCGGCTCCGCTTTCGAGCTGAACCTGCAGGCCAGCAGCGACGCAGGTCTTGACCGTATCGGGGGTGGCCGCCACGCGACGTTCAGCGGAACGCTGCTCGCGTGGCACCAACAGGTTCAACATGCCGTCACCTCCTGAGCTCGCGCGGCAAAAGCGGGCTCGTCATGCCGTCCATTAGGCGACGGGCCACGGCATTGGGCAATCGTTTTGATGCGATTGTGCGCACACCCCGACCATTAGCGGGCATTCAAAACAGGGGCAGCAGCTCCTGCTCAAGGCACACCGCCTGGGGCCAGGCGCCCTGATGGCGCAACAAGCGAGCCCGCAGAATCATCGGGTCGATGTCGCATTCGAGCTGCCAGCAGTCCTCCAGTCGCTGGCGCCGCTGCGCCGGGGTCAGGCGCAGCGGGCGGGGGTCACTGGCTTCGGGAACGTCCATGGCCTGTGCCGTGATGGCCCGAAGTTAGGAACGCTCAGCGCTGTGCCCATAGGCCAGAACACCTAATAATGCGGCGATGTCCTGTTCCTTTGCGCTGGGCCAACGGTCCGCGGTTCAACCGCGGCACTGGCAAAGCCGCCTGATGCAGCTGCTGCGGGCCCGTCTGGCGCAGCCGGATCCGCAGGGGCACGACGTGTTGATCCATGCGGGCCCCGGCGCCGGCAAGACCCTTGGCGCCCTGTTGGGCGTCGAGCAACTGCTGCGCGACGGTCGGCTGCAGCGTTTTGTGGTGTTCTGCCACCGCACCGCCATCGCCACCCAATGGCAGCGCGCTGCAACGCGGCTGGGGCTTGATCTGAGTCCCTGGGGGGAGCAGCCGACGGCCACCGGCGTGTTGGTGAGCTATCAGGCAGCGGCCCTGCACCGCGAGCGCTGGCTGGCCGAGCTGCAGGGCTGGGGCGAAGCCCCCTGGCTGGCGATCGCCGACGAGGTGCATCACCTGGGCGTCGATCCCGATGAGCCCGAAGCCGCCGCCTGGGGCCATGCCTTCAGCAGCCTCAGCACTGGCGCTGTGTTGCGCCTGGGCCTGACTGGCACACCGTTTCGCGCCGATCAGCTCGCCTTCTGCGCGGCACGCCAGGTGCAGCAGCGCGAAGGCGACGAACTGGTCTGGCGCATCGTGCCCGATCTGTGCGTCGAACCACGCCAGCTGATCAGCGCCGGCGATGTGCGGCCGCTGGAATTCAGATTTCAGGACGGCTGGGTTGATCACGCCCGCCACGACGACGGCGACGGTGTGGGCGAACGCTCCTGCCTATCGGGCGAAAGCCGCGAAACCTGGCGCGCCCGTAACCTGCGCCGTGCCATTCGCCTGGCCGATGGCAGCAGCATTGCCCAGCGGGTGCTGCTGCAGGCGCGCGATCGACTTGAAACGGTGCGCCAGCAGCACAGCGATGCCGGCGGCCTGGTGATCGCCCGCGACATCGCCCACGCCCGCCAGGTGGCTGCCCTGCTGATTGAGCAAGGCGATCGGGCGGTGCTGGTGCATTCGCTCGATCCCGAGGCCGAGGCCAACCTGGCGGCCTTTCAGCGGGGCATGGGCGACTGGCTGGTGAGCATCGACATGTGCTCCGAGGGCTTCGATGCCCCGCGCCTGCGGGTGGTGGCCTACCTGAGCACCGTGGTGACGCGCAGCCGCTTTGTGCAGGCGATCACCCGCGCGGTGCGGCTCGACGGTGGACGCGAACGGCATGAAGCCATTCCGCGGGATCCTTCGTACGTGTTTGCCCCAGCTGACCCCCTGCTGATGAGCTACGCCCGCAGCTGGTCGCTCAGTGAGCCGTACCTGCTGCGGGGGCGAGCACAGGCCAGCGAACCCGCAGCAGGGACCGGCGGCTGGAGCGCCTCGCGCCCACCAGCGGCTATCGCTGATGGCGCCGGCTCGGTGATCGCCATGAGCGGCCCGCAACTGCCCGGATTTCTGCAGCAGAAGCGACCTGCCTAAGGCAGCAATCTGCGACGTTGTGTCAATCGACACCCCCAATTGCCCCACGACCCGTCAATCTGTTGCCACCACCCGGGGACGGTGACCATGGACGCAGCAATGGACGGAGCCATCCAACGCCGCTTAACGGTCGCTGTGAGCTGGGCTTTGGCCCGCCGCGCCACCCTCGATGCCCTGGAGCACTACGAGGAGAGCTACGCGCTCAACGAAGAATTTCGCGAATGGTTGCTCTGTCTTGAGGAGCACCCCGATCTGCTGGCTGCCAGCGTGCTGATGGTGCCCAGGAACCTGGCCGACCTGCTCAGCAGCAAGCGCTCAGAGAGCGGCGGCATTCTCGAAAGCTGAGCCGAGATCGCGGCACAGCGAAAAGGGCGAACGCCTCGAGACAACGGCTCAAATCTAAAGCAAATCTGAAGAAACTGCGGCCGAGCGCGTCAGCCTCTGCGCTGGACGTCATCAATCTTGACCCAGGGGAACCGCCGATCCCCTAGGCTTAAGTCGAAGTCATTCCGCATAAGCAGCGCCATGGCCACCGGGCAGCAGCCGCTTGAAAACCTTGTGATCGTTGGCTCTGGCCCTGCGGGATACACCGCGGCCATTTACGCAGCCAGGGCGAACCTCAACCCGCTGCTGATCACCGGTTTTCAAGATGGGGGAATTCCCGGTGGTCAGCTGATGACCACCACCCACGTCGAGAACTTTCCCGGATTCCCCGATGGCATCCTGGGGCCCGACCTGATGGATCGCATGAAGGCCCAGGCCCTGCGCTGGGGCACCCGGCTGGTGGAGGCCGACGCTGAAGCGATCGATCTGTCGCAGCGTCCCTATCGCATCACGGCCGAAGGCCGGGTGATCGAAACCCAAGCCGTGATTTTGGCCACCGGTGCCAGCGCCAACCGGCTTGGCCTGCGCAGCGAAGCGCGCTTCTGGAGCAAGGGCATCAGCGCCTGTGCCATCTGTGATGGAGCCACCCCCCAGTTCCGCGGCGAAGCCGTGGCTGTGGTTGGCGGCGGCGACTCGGCCTGTGAAGAGGCGGTCTATCTGACCAAGTACGGCAGCCACGTCCACCTGATCGTGCGCACCGACAAACTGCGGGCCAGCGCTGCGATGGCCGATCGGGTGCTGGCCAACCCCAACATCACGGTGCACTGGAGCCGTCAGGTGGCCGATGCCCAGGGCAGTGACTGGCTCGAAGCAATTGAGCTGCGTGATAGCAACACCGGTGCAACCCAGCAGCTACCGGTCAAGGGTCTCTTTTATGCGATCGGCCATACCCCCAACACCCGCCTGGTGAGCGGCCAACTGGAGCTTGATGCCAAGGGCTATCTGGTGACCCAGCCCGGCCGCCCCGAAACCAGCAAAGAGGGCGTCTATGCCGCTGGCGATGTGGCCGATGCCGAATGGCGTCAAGGCATCACCGCTGCCGGCAGCGGCTGCCAGGCCGCCCTGGCGGCCGAGCGCTGGCTGAGCCACCACCAGTTGGCCGTCACCGTGAGCCGCGAGCAGGTCGAGCCCCAGACGGTGGGAGAACCGGTGCGCACCGCCGTCAGTGACGAGGCGAACTACGACCCCAATGCCCTGTGGCAGAAGGGCAGCTACGCCCTGCGCAAGCTGTACCACGACAGCACAAAGCCGCTGCTGGTCGTCTACACCTCACCCACCTGCGGTCCCTGCCACGTGCTCAAACCCCAGCTCAAGCGGGTTCTCGATGAGCTGGGTGGCCGCGCCCAGGGGGTTGAGATCGACATTGAGGCCGATCAGGCGATCGCCGAGCAGGCCGGCGTCACCGGTACCCCAACGGTGCAGCTCTTTTTCAACAAGGAGCTCAAGCAGACCTTCCGCGGAGTCAAACAACGCAGCGCGTTCAAGGCTGCGATCGAGGCGTTGCTCGGTGTTCCCGCGTAATTCCCCACAGATCGAATGGGCCGGGCCAGACCAGCGCTCTCAACGACGCCGCGGACCACCGGGACGGTTGCCGCCGGGCTTCGGACCTGCGGCACCAACATTGCGCTCGCGGTAGGTGATGCGCCCGCGGGTCAGGTCGTAGGGGCTGATCTCAACCAAGACCTTGTCGCCCGCCAGCAGTTTGATGCGGAACTTGGTCAGCTTGCCGGCAGCGCGGCAAAGGCACTGGTGACCTGCCGGCTGCTCGAGGGTCACCAGGTAGAACCCGTTGCCCTGTTCCTTTTCAATCACGCCGGAGGTTTCGATCATGCGGCTGGCTGTCTGATCCTTGCGACATCGAAGACTCAGCTTAAAGGCCCGTCCCCGTGACCACGCTGCTGTTCCACAAACCGTATGGCGTGCTGAGCCAGTTCACCCCCGAACCGCACAGCGCCTGGGGGTGCCTGGCCGAGCACATTGACGCGCCAGGGGTCTATGCCGCCGGGCGGCTCGATGCCGACAGTGAGGGGCTGCTGCTGCTCACCAGCAACGGCCGCCTGCAGCAACGGCTGTGCGACCCGGCATTTGGCCACTGGCGGCGCTACTGGGTGCAGGTTGAGGGTGACGCCGCCGCCCAGCCCCAGGCCCTTGATGCTCTACGCAGCGGTGTTGTGATCCAACAGCGCCGCACGCGGCCGGCCCGGGCTCGCCTGCTGAAATGCAGCGACTGCGAAGCAGCAGGGATCGGGCCGCGGCAGCCCCCGATTCGAGAGCGGCGGGCGATTCCAACCAGCTGGATCGAGCTGGAGCTCTGCGAAGGCCGCAACCGCCAGGTGCGGCGCATGAGTGCGGCGGTGGGCCTGCCGACGCTGCGCCTCATTCGCATGGCGATCGATCTGATGGATGGGGGCGCACCGCTCGATCTGCAGGGCCTGGCTGCGGGCCAATGGCGCCCCGTCAACGCCTCAGAAACCGAGCGCCTGAGCCAGCTGCTGAGGAGGCAAGCTCATTCACCCGGGCGAGGCGGCCGCCCCGGCGGCGGAAAATCAGGCCACGGGCTTGGCGGTGGGTAAGGCGGCTTGGCGCTCAGGGTTGAATGCAGCACGGTTGAGTTCACGCTCCAGAGCATTCACGCGCATCGCCCGCAGGCAGAACTTGCAGCCTCCGGTGGTCTGCAGATGCTTTTCCGGTGTGATGGTGATCAGCTTGACCGGATGGTCCTTGCAGCGAATCCTGATCGGCGTCTTGAAGCTTTTGTAGACGATCTCGCCGTAGTCATAGAGATCACCGAAACGCGCCTGGGCGCGCTGCAGAAAGAGCTCTTTGCTGATCGGGCTACCCATAGCCCGCGAGCCTATCGAGATTGGCTCCCAACCCCAGGTGTGATTCAAAAAGTGTTGTGAACCGCCCCAGGTGAGCGGCCATCACCCCAGTCGCTCAGCCCAGCACGTCCTTGAGTTCGCGCACGGTCATCAACTGGCCGTAGTAGTAATTGGCGCGAGCACGGCGGGCCGGATCTTCGATGCTGTCGAGCGCATCAAAGCCCAGGCTCTGCCAGAGCTCATGACCGCTGGCGCGGCTCACCTCAGCGACCGCCTCCTGCTCCAGGTTGGCCAGACGGCGCTGAAGATTTTTGATCTGAGCGACAGACACCGGCAGAACACCAACACCACGCAATAGTACAGGCGAACTGCTAGCCCCCGCAACCGGGACGGCCGTTTGTGTTCAGAAGGGCAGCTTTTTCTTGGCGTCCTTGTCGAGATCGGCCTCCATCTCGCGCAGGCGCTTGAGAATCGTGTCGTAGTACTCCTTGAGGTAATCCTCAAGGGTGGTCGTCTCAGCCGGATCCAGGCCAAAGGCCGCGTAGCTCTCCTCCATGGAGGCATCGAGCGCCGCGCCGCCGCCGGTGACCGCGGCAAAGGCCAGCCGCTCTGCAACGTTGACGCTGGGCTCAAAAAAGTTGGCCACGGCCTGCATGGCCTGCAGCAGCACAGGGGGGACCCGTACGACGCGAGCATCCTTGCCGGTGAAGCGCTCGCACAGCTGGGTGATCTCGCCGGTGGTCCAGGCCCGCGGACCCACCACCGGGAAGCTGCGCCGCACCGTTTCGGGCCGCTCCAGGGCCGCCACCGCAAAACGGGCCATGTCCTGGGTGTTCATGTAGGCCAGCGGTGTGGGAGAACCGCTGACCCAGACGGTCTGTTGCTCCAGCACCGGGATCGCAAACTGGCTGATCAGGCCCTGCATGAACGCCACACCCTGCAGGATTGTGTAATCCAGATCGGAAGCGGCAAGCCACTGCTCGCTGCAGGCCTTGATCTCCATCAAGGGCACATCGGGGTGCTGGGCCGCACCAAGCAGTGACAGAAACACCACCCGCTTGACCCCGGCGCGGCGGGCAGCGGCAAACAGGTTCTGCTTGCCAGTCCAGTCGATGTCGTAGGCACTACCGGGCTCATTGGCCCGGGCGGTGGCCGCATCGATCAGCGCGTCCTGGCCTTCAAGGGCATAGTCGAGGCTCGCTGGCTCCAGCAGATCACCGCGGGTGAGCTCACAGCCCCACTCGGTCAAGAAGGCGGCCTTGCGAGGGCTGCGCACCATGCAGCGCACCTGATGGCCCGCATCAAGCGCACGGCGCACAATCTGCCGGCCGAGGGTTCCGGTGCCACCGACGACCAACAGCTGCATACCAACCAACTCGCAAGCGCGCCTGAGCCTAGGGGCGCACGCGTGCAGCCCGCGTCAGCTCAGTCCTTGAGCAGCTTGAGCAGCAGTGCCCCACCGGCCAGACCCAACGGAATCAGCACCCAGAACAGGGCAGCGGTGCCGAAGATTTCAGAGGCCATGAACCGCGCAGCGCGAATCGATGGCTACCTATTTAGCAGTCTCCCCTGCTGTCCTGGCCTGCAGCTGACGCGCGGTCGCAAGAATTTGTTCCCAGGAGGCATCGCTGCGCAGCTGAGCCGCCATGACACCGCTGGCCTGGGCGCGGTAGCCAGCCTGCTGCAAGGCCCTGCACAACGCCGCAAGCGGTGGCGGCCCGCCGCCCAGGTGCCGGCCGATGCTGCTGGCCGGCCAGCAGCGCGGCAGATCGCCCGGATCGTCAGCCAGACGATCCAGCAGCCCAAGGCTCTGCGGGGCGAGTGAATCGCCCGCGCCCCAGCCGCTCTGACGCCCGCGCTGCTGCAACCGCGCCAGGCTGACGGGGTGCTGCAGCGGGCCGATCCACAGGGGGCCGCTGATTGCCAGAGGCGCTGGCCCCTGGCATAGGCAGGGCTGCCACTGGCGCAGCCGCAGCAGCGCTTGCACTTGCTGATCGCCGCACCTGTGGCAATGGGCCAGCAGGCCCAGCTGGCCCAGGGGCTCGCTGCCGGGGCGCTTGCACAGCCGCACTGCACTGCGAAAGGTGCGCCCCTCGCTGAAGCTGAGCAACGGCTCAATACCGCGCCCCTGGGCCCAGGCGGTGCGCGCAATCAGGCCGAGCTGCAGCCGCAGCGCCAGCTCCCAGCTGGCCGGATGGGCCCGCGCCGCGGCGCCGAACTGCCGCAGCGCCGCAGCGCGGTCGTGGCCGGTGGGCGAGCGCCCATCGGTGCTGGCGACATACAACACCCCGCCAACCTTGAGCGCCTCGAGCGCCAGCGGCAGCAGCGCTGCCGGACTGCCAAACGCATCAAGGTCGAGCAGATCGAAGCGCTGCCGCTCGATCAGGCAGCGCGCCAGCAGCTGCTGGGCCGTGTGCGCACTGGGGTGCAGCGCTACAGAGCTCTGTGCCAGAGGGCCGAGGTTCGCCTCAAGCAGCGGCAGGCGATCGGGATCAGCGTCATTGACCCAGAGCCCGGTTTTGCCAGGGTGCGGCGCCAACACCTCGAGCCCGTAGCGCAGGGCGCGAATGCCGCAGCCCGCCATCGCATCGAGCACCGCAACAGGCGCCTCGGGGCCCAGGGCATCGGCGCGATCAGCCAGCAGCAGCACTCCCAGGTCACGGGCGGGGCGCGAATCGGCGCGAAAAAAACCAGCGCCGAGCTGCAGCCGCGCCGCCGCTTCGCAATAGTGATCGCCAGTGCCCGTGGCCACAGCAGCATTGACAGCTCTGCCTCTCCACAGTGCTCCAACGGCCCGCTGGGGCACGGCCCAGCTGTGGAGCTGGCGAGGCCTCTCGTGCCACTGGCGGGTGCTGGGTGATCGCAGCCGGCCCGCGGTGCTGCTGCTGCATGGCTTTGGTGCAGGCAGCGGCCACTGGCGCCGCAATGCAGCGCCGCTGGCAGCGGCGGGCTGGTGCGTCTACGGGCTTGACCTGATCGGTTTCGGCGCCTCGGCGCAGCCGGCCCTGCGCCTCGACAACCGCCTCTGGGCCAGGCAGGTGCAGGCGTTTGCCGAGCAGGTGGTGCAGGCACCGGTGGTGCTGGTGGGGCATTCGCTGGGGGGGCTGGTGGCGCTCAGCTGCGCTGTCTGGTGGCCGCAGTGGGTGCAGGCGGTGGTGGCCGCCCCCCTGCCTGACCCCAGCCTGCTGATGCCGCCCAGGCGGCCCGGCCGCCGCAGGCCCTGGCGCCGCCGGCTCAAGCGCGGCGTGGTGCGGCTGCTGTGCCGGCTGCTGCCGCTTGAGCTGATCGTGCCGCTGCTGGCCCATTCACCGTTGCTCGATCTGGGCATTCAGCTGGCCTATCACGGGGCGGTGATCGGCGATGGCGAGCTGCACCGGGTGATCGCCAGGCCGGCGCGGCGTCCCACCGCCGTGCGCGCGCTGCGGGCCATGAGCACGGCAATGGCCCTGCGCCCCTTTGGCGCCACGGCCCGGGCCCTGTTGCCCAGGCTGCGCCAGCCCCTGCTGCTGATCTGGGGGCACAACGACCGGCTGGTCCCGCTTGAGGTCGGTGCGCAGTGCCGGCAACTGCAACCGCAGGTGCAGTTCGAGGTGCTGGAGGCCTGCGGCCATTGCCCCCACGATGAGCAGGCACAGCGCTTCAACACGCTGCTGCTGCACTGGTTGGCGCGTACCTTGGGGTGATCTGCATGCTTTGCCCCCGGCTGTCCCATGAAGCACACCCTGTCGGTGCTGGTTGAAGACGAGTCGGGTGCCCTCAGCCGCATCTCCGGTCTGTTTGCCCGCCGCGGCTTCAACATCGAGAGCCTGGCTGTCGGTCCGGCCGAAAACGCTGGGGTCTCGCGCCTGACCATGGTTGTCGAGGGGGATCCCTCCACCCTCGAGCAAATGACCAAACAGCTCGACAAGCTGATCAACGTGCTAGGGGTCATCAACCTCTCGACCATCCCGGCGGTCGAGCGCGAGCTGATGTTGCTCAAGGTGGCCGCTCCGGCCGAGCAGCGCAGCGCGATCCTCGAGCTGGTGCAGGTGTTTCGCGCCAAGGTTGTCGATGTGGCCGACGACGCGCTGACCCTTGAGGTGGTCGGCGATCCAGGCAAGCTCGTGGCGCTCGAACGGCTCATGGAGCCCTACGGCATTCTCGAAATCGCCCGCACGGGCAAGGTGGCCTTGGAGCGCGCCTCGGGGGTCAACACCGAGCTGCTCAAGACCACCAGCCTCGACAAGCGGGTACCGGCTTAAGGCTTCTCTTTGACCAGGGTGCCGCCCTCGAGCAGCCGTGCCTTGAGCAACTTGTCTCCCTGGACGATGCGATCAACCACGTCCATGCCCTGCACGACGCGGCCGAAAACCGCATAACGACCGTCGAGCTCGGGCAAGGCCTGCAGGGCGATGTAGAACTGCGCACTGGCCGAATTGGGATCGGCCGAGCGCGCCATCGCCACCGCACCGCGCTGGTGCGCCAGGGCCAGCTGGCGGGTGATGCCGGGTGCGGTGAGCAGTTCGCCGTAGCGCGGCGCAGCCTCGCCGCTGAGCTTGAGCTCAAGCGGGATCAGGCGGGCCTGACCGCTGGCCGGATCGAGGTAATTGCCCGTGCCGTACTGGCTGGGGTTGACCTTGGGGTTGGCCGTTTGCGGATCACCGCCCTGCACCACAAAGGGCACCGGCTCTCGCACCACGCGGTGAAAGAGCGTGCCGTTGTAGGCGCCCTTGTTGACCAGATCAACAAAGTTGCCAGCCGTCAGCGGGGCAGCGGCGCCATCGAGCTGCAACTGAAGCTTGCCCTTGCTGGTCTCCAGCTCAACCAGGGCAGTGCCCTGCAGGCACGCAACGGTGCCTGCTGCGCAGCCCTGCGGCCTTGAGCCGCTCTCGGCAGCACAGGCCGAAAGACCCACCGGGGCGAGCAGCAGCAGCAGCGCCAGCAACCAGCGGGTCATCACAGCCCCTCCAGCGGCACGCCCAGAAAACGGGCCAGCTTGGCGCCGCCCAGTTCAAGCTCGGCCAACGGCAGCGGCTCACCAACACGGGTGAGCGGCATGTCGCGCCGCCCCTGCACCCGCAAGGCCAGCCGACGCCTGGGGTTCAGCCCATCGCGCACCTCCACCTTGACCGCCTGGATCTGGTTGAGCGGGATCGAGACATCGATGCGCTGGCGAAAGCCACGCCGGCTGATCGTGGCTTCTCCACTGGTGCGATCAAAGCGGTTGCTGCCGGCGCCCACATCGATCGCGATCACCGCCCACAGATAGGTGGCCAGGAGCACGGCAGCCACGCCATAAAGGCCCATGACCAGCCCCTGCGGCACAAACTCAAGCGCCGCCGGGTGACCGATCGGCAACAGATCGCGGCCGAGCCTGCTCGAGAGGCTGGTCAGCAGAAACCCAACACCGCCGGCGCTGACGGCAGAGGCCACCAGCATGTTGGACAGACGCCTCGAGCCAAGCACCGGTTGCTCAAGCACGGGACCATCGGAGGCCATGGCGGCGGAAGCAACCTCTGAAGCGGCCATCGACACACAAAAAGGTGAGGCCATCTTGACCCCACCGCCGCACCCGCTGACGCGATAGGCGCAGAGCCGCCCGCAGGAAAACGGAAGAAATACCTAAAAAGCGTGCCCAAGCCTTGAATGTCAGCGCGTTGCAATCGGCCACGGCGGGCCGCTCAACGTTGATACGATCCCCGGGTGTTTCGCTCTACCCATGACGATCGCTGTAGGGCGCGCGCCGCAACGGGGATGGTTCGACGTCCTCGATGACTGGCTCAAGCGCGACCGCTTCGTTTTTGTGGGCTGGTCAGGATTGCTGCTGTTCCCCACCGCCTATCTGGCGCTGGGCGGCTGGCTGACCGGCACCACCTTCGCCACCTCCTGGTACACCCACGGCATTGCCAGCTCCTACCTGGAGGGCTGCAACTTCCTCACCGCTGCAGTGAGCACCCCGGCCGATGCCATGGGCCATTCGCTGCTGCTGCTCTGGGGCCCTGAGGCCCAGGGTGACTTTGTGCGCTGGGTGCAGCTCGGCGGCCTCTGGCCGTTCGTGGCCCTGCACGGTGCCTTCTCGCTGATCGGCTTCATGCTGCGTCAGTTCGAGATCGCCCGTCTGGTGGGCATCCGCCCCTACAACGCCATCGCCTTCTCGGGCCCGATTGCGGTGTTCGTCAGCGTCTTCCTGATGTACCCGCTGGGCCAGAGCAGCTGGTTCTTTGCTCCCAGCTTTGGTGTGGCGGCGATCTTCCGCTTCCTGCTGTTCCTGCAGGGCTTCCACAACTGGACGCTGAACCCGTTCCACATGATGGGCGTGGCCGGCATCCTCGGCGGCGCGCTGCTGTGCGCCATCCACGGCGCCACCGTTGAGAACACCTTGTTTGAGGACGGTGAAGGCTCCAACACCTTCAAGGCGTTTGAGCCCACCCAGGAAGAGGAGACCTATTCGATGGTCACCGCCAACCGCTTCTGGAGCCAGATCTTCGGGATCGCCTTCTCCAACAAGCGCTGGCTGCACTTCTTCATGCTGTTCGTGCCCGTGATGGGCCTGTGGACCAGCAGCATCGGCATCATCGGCCTGGCCCTCAACCTGCGCGCCTACGACTTCGTGTCGCAGGAGATCCGCGCCGCTGAGGACCCTGAGTTCGAGACCTTCTACACCAAGAACATCTTGCTGAACGAAGGTCTGCGCGCCTGGATGGCCCCTGCCGACCAACCTCACGAAAACTTCGTCTTCCCTGAAGAGGTACTGCCCCGTGGAAACGCCCTTTAATTCCGGATTGATTTCGGTCGGGGGTAAGGACCTCGACTCAACGGGTTATGCCTGGTGGGCCGGTAACGCCCGCCTGATCAACCTCTCGGGCCGCCTGCTGGGCGCCCACGTCGCCCACGCCGGTCTGATGGTGTTCTGGGCCGGCGCCATGATGCTGTTTGAGGTGAGCCACTTCACCTTCGACAAGCCCATGTATGAGCAGGGCCTGATCTGCATGCCCCACGTGGCCACCCTGGGCTACGGCGTGGGACCCGGCGGTGAGGTCACCGACCTCTACCCCTTCTTCGTGGTCGGTGTGTTGCACCTGATCAGCTCGGCCGTGCTCGGTCTGGGCGGTCTGTACCACGCCATCCGCGGCCCAGAGATCCTGGAGAACTACTCCTCGTTCTTCTCCCAGGACTGGCGCGACAAGAACCAGATGACCAACATCATTGGTTATCACCTGATTCTTCTGGGTGTGGGCGCCCTGCTGCTGGTCTTCAAGGCCATGTTCTTCGGCGGCGTCTACGACACCTGGGCCCCCGGTGGTGGTGACGTTCGCCTGATCACCAACCCCACCCTTGATCCCGGTGTGATCTTCGGTTACCTGGGCCGCGCCCCCTTCGGCGGCGAGGGCTGGATCATCGGGGTCAACTCGATGGAAGACATCATCGGCGGCCACATCTGGGTCGGCCTGATCTGCATCTTCGGTGGCATCTGGCACGCCGTCACCAAGCCCTTCGGCTGGGTGCGCCGCGCCTTCATCTGGAACGGTGAGGCCTACCTGAGCTACAGCCTCGGCGCCCTGAGCCTGATGAGCTTCGTGGCCTCGGCCTACATCTGGTTCAACAACACCGCCTATCCCTCGGAGTTCTACGGCCCCACCAACGCCGAAGCCTCCCAGGCCCAGAGCTTCACCTTCCTGGTGCGCGACCAGCGCCTGGGAGCCAACATCGGTTCGGCCATGGGCCCCACCGGTCTGGGTAAGTACCTGATGCGCTCACCCACCGGTGAGATCATCTTCGGTGGTGAAACCATGCGTTTCTGGGACTTCCGTGGTCCCTGGCTGGAGCCCCTGCGCGGCCCCAACGGCCTGAGCCTCGACAAGCTCCAGAACGACATTCAGCCCTGGCAGGTGCGCCGTGCGGCTGAGTACATGACCCATGCCCCCAACGCGTCTCTGAACTCGGTGGGCGGCATCATCACCGAGCCCAACTCGGTGAACTTTGTGAACATCCGCCAGTGGCTGGCTGCGACCCAGTTCGTGCTCGCCTTCTTCTTCCTGGTGGGTCACCTCTGGCACGCCGGCCGCGCCCGCGCTGCTGCTGCCGGTTTCGAGAAGGGCATCGACCGTCAGGCCGAGCCCACCCTGGCCATGCCGGATCTCGACTGATCCACTGCGATCAAGAGGAGACCCCAAGCCCTCGCTGCATAGCGGGGGCTTTTTTGTTGTTGATGACGGCGGCCGGACTAGGCGCAGGAGCTTGATCAGAATTCAGGACAACGTTCAACACGTTCCGCGATGGATCAGCGCCACCCCGTTGGCATCAAGGTTTCTCTGCTGGCTCTGCTGCTGAGCGGGACTCCGGCGCTGGCGATTCCCAATCCCTACCCATCGCCGTACGCGCAGCAAGTGGTTACACCGGGCAATGCAGGCTGATGCGCGACAACAGCAACGTGTTCAACGGTGCCTGTGCCCTCAATGAGGTGCGGCAGGGTTACCAGCCGCGTTTTGAGGTGCAGTTTCAGAACGGCCCGCGTTACGTCTTTGAGCAAAGCGGCGGTGGCTATCAGATCGCCGATGGGATGGGCGGGCGCTGGATGGTGCAGTTCAGCGACAACGGCCGCAGCGGGCAGTTCCGCTGGGCTGACATGGTGCTCCAGGTCACCCAGAACAACTACCGCCCCGAAAGCAACCCCAATGCACGCATGGGACGCGCGATCGGCAACCTACTGATCGATCTGTTCAACTAAGCCAGCGGCGCAGCAGCGGCAGTCACCTTGAGGCTGAATAGCATTCAGATCGCACCGTCCACCCCAATCCTGCTGCCATGAGCTCTCCCACCTCGCTGATCACCTGTACGCCAGGTGTACGCAGCGGCAAAGCCTGTGTGATTGGAACGCGCATCACCGTTTCTGATGTACTCGAGTATCTCGCCAGCGGCATGAGCCAGGAGGAGATCCTGGCGGACTTTCCTGATCTGCAACCGGAGCACATCCAGGCTGTGCTGCGCTACGCCGCGGAGCGGGAGAAACGACTCAGTGAGCTCACCGTGGCTTGAGCGATGTCATGAAGGGCCGCTTCTTGCTGGATGAAAATCTGAGTCAACGACTCGCCTCTGCCCTAGCGGATGTATTTCCTGGCAGCGTGCATGTTCGGGATGTGCAGCTGAAGGGCAAAAGCGATCAGCAGATCTGGTTGTTTGCGGCCAACAATGGTTAAACGATCGTCACCAAAGACGATGACTTTCGTGGGATGAGCCTGCTGCGGGGTGCGCCTCCCAAGGTGATCTGGCTGGTGGTTGGAAACACAAGCACCGCAGAGATCCTGCAGATCCTGCTCGCTCATCCCACCGTGATCGAAACCTTCGTTACCGAACCGATCACCTCTCTGCTCACACTGCGCAAGCCGTGACCATCTCCAGGAGCCAGCGCCGCAGTAAGGGCAGGCTGAGGCCGATCACATTGGAGTAGCAGCCCTCGATACGCTCCACCACAGAGCCGCCTCGGCCCTCTAAGGCAAAGCCGCCAGCGCACTGCAGCGGCTCACCAGTCGCCACGTAGGCCTCAATCTCGGCGCGGCTGAGCGGTGCGAACTGCACGCGCGTGGTCACGGTGGTGAGTCGTTCGGAGCGCATTAGCGCCGCTGAGCCAGGCGCCGCCAACAGGCAGTGCCCGGTGTGCAGCTCCCCCCAACCACCAACCATGCGCTGCCAGCGCGCGATGGCCTCGGCGGCATCGGCAGGTTTGCCAAACACATGCCCCTCAAAGGCCAAGACCGAGTCGCAGCCCAGCACCGCTGCGATCTCTGGAGCAAGCCCGCCCTGCAGCACCGCAGCCGCCTTGGCGCGGGCCAGCAGTTGCACCAGCTGGACTGGATCGGGATGGCCGATGGCCTCTTCATCGACGCCACTGACCTGCACGCGATGGGGAATGGCGGCCTGCTCAAGCAGCCGGCGCCGGGCAGGCGAGGCAGAAGCCAGCAGCAGCATGGCGCCAAGGGGAGATCGCAAGCATGAGAATGGCAGCACCAGGCCGTTCTGTGTGACCACCGCTGCCCCAACAAGCGCGGATCCGCGTGCGCTCAGACGCGCCCGCAGGGCCGTGCAATGCCTGCCGTTCAGGCTGGCCTTCTACCAGGAGCTCGAGCGCGGCGCCCTCAGCAGCAGCCAGCTGCACGCACGCGGCGACTGGCAGCACCTGTGCTGCAGACGACTGGGCAACCGCCGCTGCGAAGACCTGTTCATCTGGCTGATCCAGCTGGGCGTGCTACGCCGCGAGGTCGACGGTCAGGGCCTCACCGAGCGGGTGCGCCTCACGCCCCTGGGCCGCGAGGTACTGGAGCCCTGGCCCCTCGACATTCCTGCGGCCACGCCATGGCAGCGCCTGCACCACTGGCTGGGTCGGCACCGGCCGAGGCTTTGAGCAGTACGTTCAAATGATGAGGCCTCAACACCCTGTTGAAGAACCCATGTGCTCTTCCACCCATTGGGTGAAGGCCTGACGATCCATCTGAGAACTGGCTACCGCGAGAACAACCGCCTCCGATTCATCGACCGAGGCATTCAGTTCACAACCATTGAGGATCAGCATGGTCTCAAGCGCGGCATGGTCTCAAGCGCGGCATGGCCTATGCGCTTGTTGCCATCCAGGAAGGCATGGTTCTGGATCAATGAAAAACCCAGACAGGCGACCTGATCCACCAGGGTCGGATACAACTGCTCCCCAGCAAACGTTTGCCTGGGCTGGGCCAGGGCGGCTTCCAGTAGACCCAGATCTCTGTCGCCGTGCAGGCCACCGCTCTCCTCGATCAACCGTCGTTGAAGCTCAAGCACCTCTGCCAAGGACAGCCAGCGCATTACGCGAGCCGCTGATAGAGCTCCTTATTTTTTGCAAGGACTCTCTGGGCCGCAGCCTCAAAGGCAGCGTCGTGCTGAGCGAGTAGGTCGCGCACCGCTGCTGCAGCGAGGTCCGTCTCACTGACCTGCAGCCGTTTGGCAGCAGCAGAGAGGGCTTGTGCTTGCTGATCGCTGAGCTCAATCGCAATCGTCATACCTCCACC